>OFEH01000049.1_pt1 | contig 44915 bp, 55 predicted proteins | sample 1521031 | NCBI WGS metagenome assembly OFEH01 (sample SAMN05518350, study PRJEB24110) | hypersaline lake metagenome | isolation source: Grendel Spring, Yellowstone National Park, Wyoming, USA | place: USA:Grendel Spring, Yellowstone National Park, Wyoming, USA | collected 2011-11-16
AGAGATGGAGCAGATGATCTCAGATTTATATATTGGCATGTTACAATTAATACATGGAAGCCTGTAGAAAGGAAATATTAGGAGGTGTTATTATGTCAGATGATGAAAAATTTAGGAGAATTGAAATGGAGAACAGACAGGGCTTTTGGAAGGCTAGCTTAAATCCTTGGCTAATTCGTGCCAAAAACAACCCAGAAAGAGTAGCATTTGTATTGCATAGAGTAACTGGATTTATAATAATAGCATTTTTACTAGCTCATATTTTAGAAACTGATTCACCTGTCTGGTCTCAATACGTTCCTATCAACGGCCTTTCTGGCTGGTCTGCATGGACTTACATAATGGGCATAGAAAGTGCTTGGTGGGCAAGGTTAGGAGAATGGATTGTTGCAGGAGCCGTTCTTTTCCATGCATTAAATGGATTTAGGCTTTTATTGACTGAATTCTTTGGCTTAGGTATTGGAAAACCAGTCGAGCCCAAGCCACCATATGAAGCACCCACTCTTAATGCTCCTCAAAGAACTTGGCTTTATATTGAGTTTGTCGTTGCCCTTGTTTTATGGGCATTTTCTGCATTCTTAATATTTGGGTGATGGAAATGGAAAATAAAGCATCTAATATACAAGTTTGGCAATATATAACTGCCATACTTCTTATATTTTTGTTAGGTTACCATCTATTGCAAAGAATTCCATGGTTATTCAATGTATCTACATTCGATCAAACTTTAACAAGCGCCTTCGTTTATAATCAATACAAAGAGGCAGGATGGGCTTTATTACTTTTAGCATGGGTTGCTCTATTTCACGGATTAAACGGAGTGAGAGGAATGTTATTTGAATTACATCAAGGAAAAACATATAATAATATAATAAATGTGCTATTTTGGCTAGTATTCATTGTGTTTGCAGCTATAGCAGCGCTTACAATAGTTAAGTTACCAGCATATTGAGGTGAGATGAGATGGCATTAGATATTGAAGCAGCAACAAAATTACCTCCCAAAGTAATAACAGTTAGGGTTAGAAGATATAATCCAGAAACAAAGAAAATATGGTGGCAGGAATATAAAGTAGAGACACATAAAGGTATGACAATGCTTGATGTTCTGCTAGATATAAAAGAAAATACTGATCATACATTAGCTGTCAGATATAGTTGCAGAATGGGATTATGCGGAAGCTGCGGAGTTAATATAAATGGTACACCAATGCTTGCATGCCAAACACAAGTTTCACAGGTAACAAGCAACGCAAGACCAGTTGTAACTGTTGAACCATTACCTAACTTCCCAATAGTTAAAGATCTTATGACAGATTTCTCAGACTTTTTCAACAAACATAGAAGCATTAAACCATATCTAATAAGAAAAGATGTCGAAGAACAAGAGAATCCCAAAGGCCACCTAAAGATGGATCCAGAAGAGTTTATTGACATATCACAATTTAGCAATTGTATTTTCTGCGGTCTTTGTTACTCTTCTTGTCCAGTAGTCGCTGCAGATCCAGAATATTTGGGGCCTCAAGCGCTTATGTATACTTTCAGATTTATAAATGATGTTAGAGATGAAGGCCATAAAGAAAGATTTGCCATCGTAGATAGTGAACATGGTTGTCACAGATGCCACTTTGCTGCTACATGTAGCGCAGTTTGTCCAAAGGCCGTTGACCCAGCAGGTGCAATTCAAGGATTGCGCAGCAAACTATTTAAATACAGACTTGGATTCTATAAGAAAAAATCTTCTCAAGTTTTATCTGCCCCGCCAGAAAAAGGAGAAAGAGTTCCATTGCCACCAGAAGCAACAACCCTACCAGGAGTTGACTTAAAACAATTTGAGAAAGAGCCCGTAATTATAAAATTACCCAAAGAATAACATTCAATTTTTTAAGTATAAATTTTTATTCTTTTAGTTACAAAGGGTTTGTCTTTATCTGCCATTATGTAATTCTGAAGTGCTCTTCTTATAATTTCACTTTTTGTAACATTCCTTTTTTTGGAATATTCCTCTAGTATCTCAAGCAGCTCATCTTCCAACTTGAACGAAACCACTTTCATTAACTGCTCACCTATTCAGTAACACCCACCTTGTATTATGCAAGCAAGACTTTTATTTAATACGTACGACATTTATCAAGAGTTCTCTTACAATAAGAATACTGCGAGCAAAAGAATATATTAGGCCTCTCTCAGTACTACTCTTAATAGGAGGAGACAGAAGTTGCCTACTGTGCACTTATCTCTAAGCGACCAAATGTATAGCGAACTCAAAAACAAATCAGACGAAATAGGTATCCAAATAACTGATCTAATAAAACTATACATAAAAAATGGTTTGCAAGGCGGTTTTTCAAATAAAAATGAAGATAATATAATAATAGCAAATATCTCCAATAGATTAGACAAAGTCGAAAAAGATGTAAGAGTTAAGATGACCCTGCTAGAAGGCAAATATAGACAAATCGAGGAGACTATGGACTATCTTATACAAAGAATTGATAGCCTAGAGGATTTATTAACAGAATACAAAACCAAGAAAAAAGTTATACAACAAAGTGAGGAGCAAGAAACATAAGATTAACATTTTATAGGATCACAGTTTCTCTTTATTAAATTGCTTATACCCTGTTGTCTTATATCATTTAAGTTGATAGGCTTGCTTGACTGCTCGCTTCTCAGCTTCATTAAATCATTTTCTAGGTCTAATTCTGTATATATGCAATGATCATTTAAAGCTTGATTGGCTTGTCCAATTCCTCCTGTCCCTTTAACAAGCTTTGGCAATTCGCTTCTATTATAAACAATATCAACATCCAATAAATAAGATGTTGAAAGGATTGGTGAAAGTTTAACAAGTCTTGTATTATTCCTTATCATTTTATTTCCATATTCCCCTTTAAATGATAATAGAGGAATTAAAGATGCTTCAGTGTAAACATTTTTAATTAATTTTTCTAATAATTCGGAATCTTCATAACTCATACCTAAAATTTCTATTAAACCTTCTTGCTTGCTTATATCGCTAACATATTTCAAAACAGTATTAGTATCAAGTTCTCCGTCTCCTCCTGGACCATATACTGCCAGAGTTCTGTCAAAATTTAGTTGATACAAAGCGCTTAATGAAATCGAATCAGCTAATGGACTCCATAGATTTTCTTCACATCCAAGACTTAATATATCTCCACCAACATCTACACCAACAACTACATCTATATCATAATTTTCAGCAACATCATTTATGCCTCTAATAACACCTTCAGTACCTTTAGTTAAATCAATAAATATAGCCTTTTCTCCAGTTACTTTCACAAATTTTGTAATTTGAGGTTCAACTTCCATTCCATACCTAAGAGCATATGAATCTGAATTAACAATAGCAGCAGAATATCCTATGGGTTCAACATTGACCATCATTTCTAATGGTATTGGACCTGGATATGGATCTATGGTAAACCTTTCCCATACAACACTGCCTATAATAATATTGCCCCCAGCTTTTTTCACTTTGTTTGAAACATGATATGCGCCAACTATATCCCCTCCGCCACCTGCCCCGAAAACGAAGACGTTCTTACCTTTAACTAAAGATTCTAAGCTTTTATATTTCAATTTTTACACCATTTTAATTGTATTGCCAAGATTTTTTAGTTTAGCGTTTTCCCAAATAAGGAATAAATCTAGATATGTATTTTTCTATATGAGAGAATCTATATAATAATTATCTGAGTTTCCATATGTTAATACAATAATTTTTATATAAAATTTTCTTTCAATAATAATTTAAATAATACAATTAAGAGAACTTCCATCAAATAATATTATTGAGCCAGATAAATACTCTGGAGAAAAAGCCAAAAAAGATATTATATTGCCTAATTCATCAAACCTACCCAATCTTTTTAATGGCGACAGTCCTTTGACATACCTATCCCAAAATTCTTCTTCACTTATATTAAATTTCTTGGCCAAACTTCTAATTAAGCTTTCTGAACCTTCTGTTTTAAAACTCCCTAACAATAAAGCATTAGCTCTTATCCTGTCTGAATAAAGCCTTGAATATGTTTTTATCAAAGAGACTAAACTGATTCTAATAATATCAGATATAGCTGTAGAATCCATAGGAGAATAAATGGAAAAACTTGATATAATGACAAAATTTGTCTTTTTCTTATTATATTTGTAAACATAATTCATAGCCTCCGCAGTAGAATATATGTACATGTTAAAAGCATAAACCCAATCATCATATGAGGCGTTTATTATATCACATGGCTCGCATATAGGATTTCCATAATTCATAACTACTACATCAATACTTCCCAATTTCCTAATAGCATATCCAAATATTTTATCTATATCCTTCTTGTTAGATAAATCACCCTTTATGCCATATACCTTAATTTTCTTTTTTCTTAGCTCTTCTATAGCCTTATCTATATTATCTTTATTTCTCGAATTTATAATTAAGTTACACCCTTTTTCTGCCAATGATAGAGCAGCTTGGTATCCTATGCCCTTTGTAGAGGCTGTTACAATTGCGTTACATTTATTATTCATAATCATCACCATATAATAGAGGTATAAAAAAATTAAAATATGTAGAGGTTTTAATAATGACAATACCTATTTATGGAATTGGTACAATCAACGTAACAAAAAATGATATATTTTATGTAATAACATTCGATTATTTTGATGAGAATAAGGAATATTATAACCTAATTAAAAAAGAAATGCAAAAAAAGAATGAAGAAGAGAGGTTAAAAACAGAAATGCAAAAGCAAATTAATGGAGAGAAGACAATAATAAATGGGAATTATGTTTTTCCTGTCGTTAAATATTCTAAAATAGGAGTTAAAATACCTAAAATATCCTACGTTACTTTTTATATAGAAATTCCTATCAAATTAGCAGATGGGAAAAACACTTATGAAAATATATATGATGAAACTACTGCAGAATATGACTACTCAGTTACTTGGGTTCTTCCAAAATGTGGTAAATTTATAAAAATAGATTCTCCTGGAAATCATGAATTTGAAAACAATTACGCTTTTCTATATGTTTCAAAAGGTACCAAAATATCTGGCTATGAAAGCATGGTATTTGAAATAAAAGATAAATGTATTTAAATATCTATATATCTTTTAGCCTATTAATAAAGCGGGGGAATAAAATGGACGATCTAATAGTAATTGAGAACGTAACAAAAAGGTATGGGAAAACAACTGCTTTGAGCAATGTTTCATTAAGAGTCAAAAAAGGCGAAATTATGGCTATTGTAGGTCCGAATGGAGCAGGAAAATCAACACTAATAAAAGTATCGTTAGGTTTATTAAGAAGAGATGGAGGAAAGGTTCTAATATTTAATAAGGATCCGTTTTATGATCCATCGGCAAGAGAAAAAATTGGAGTCATATTTGAGAGACCATCATTACCTATTAGCATGCCTATTATTGAATTTTTAACTCATGTTTCGAAAATATATAATAAAAGCCCTAGTAATATAAAAGAGGTAATAGATTTAGTAGGATTAGCTGGTAATGAAAATAAAGCCTTCTCACAACTAAGTGCGGGGCAAAGACAAAGGGCTGCTATAGCTCATGCGTTGATAGCTGAACCTGAAATAATAATTGCAGATGAGCCTACAAGTAATTTAGATCCTGTGGAAAGAAATAAGATATTAGATCTATTTTTAAAAATAAACAAAGAAAAAGATCTTACTATAATTATATCTAGTCATGTATTACCAGAGATATTAAGAGTGTCATCAAAGATAACTATAATGAAATCTGGTAAAATATTAAAAGTAGGAGAACCTGACGATATTGTTAAAAATATCTCTATTGCTAGGATTAGGTGTAAAGATCCATCTATAATTAAGGAAATTTTAGAGAAAAATGGATTTTATGTAAATGTTGAAGGAGGAAACATATACGTTAAAACGGAAGACAATGAAAAGACATCTATACTATTAAATTTAATATCAGATCAAGTGAAGAAGGGCCAGCAAGTATATGGAATAGAATTAATAGAACCAGGGATAGAGGAAATACTTGAGGGATAAAAATGTCAGCAAAAAAATCGTTGGAACTTGCTTTAATAGATCTTTGGGATTCTTTAAGACCGCCAAGCTTTGATATAATGCTTATACTGGTAGCGACGCTTAGTGGTATACTATCAGTACTCGAACCTGTTACAACACCACCTGCAGTTAGTAATGCTGTATTGGGGGCCGTCCTATTTGTTACATCACTTTATTTAGCTTTAAGAGCTTCTTCTGACCTTGTTAATTTAGTTCAAACTGGAGTTATGTCGTTGTATTTAACTTATCCAATATCTAGAAGAAATGTATCTTTAATGATTTACTTAACACGAGTTTTGCTACCTTCTATAATATTGCTGGGAATCCCGGCTTTGGTTGCAGGCATAATGTTATACCCTGTCGTTGGAAAAAATGTAAACGAATTTCTAATTATGTGGGTTGCGTATCTGATTCAGGCCCAACTGTATGGCTCTATATTTGTTCTGGCCTCAAATAAGAGTAAAAGTACTGGCACTGCTGCAGTAGTTAGTATAACCGGGTATTTTGGATATACTGCAACAAGTGTAATATTAGCTCTGATCGGTTCTATTGACAATATTAAAATCTTAACGAACATATCAAATTCTATGGGACTGTATAATCCTGTTTATGATATATTAACAGGAATTAATACACCAATTTGGGAACTTTTTGTTGTACCTGTAATATTTATTTCTCTCTTTATAACTTATATTATTTATTTTACAAGGAGGTTTGAAGCATAATGTTTTGGTTCAAAAAGCTCTTGCCTAGAGTTTTATTTGGTATCGCAATTGCATTGATTATAGCATCTGTGTTTGCAACTCAGTACGGCGTAAAAACTTATTCTTCTTGGAATATAGGCTATAATTCACAATCGACTCCAGCGATTCTAGCTGCTATTATTCCTGCAAGTTCAGGTATAGCCCAAATAAACATAACTGGGGTTTCACAGGCGCTTTATCTAAATTTAACCGGAAATCCCCTTACACTATTAGGAGAGGCAAAAGGTCTTGGATTGAAAACTGTTAATACTATTTCACATGATGATTTTCAAACTGGAGTTTATTACTTGGTAACAGGTATGCAAGGCAACCCAATCGTAGTAGAACAAGCGTTTCAGGGATTAGTTAAGAATGCTCAAAAAATAGGAAACAGTTATATCGTTAAAACAAGTTTAAATCCGGAAGAAAGCATTGTAGTTTTAGCATTTCCTAATTCCTCTACAGTTCTAATAACAGAAAGCTTTAAAGTAACAGGTTATGGCCATATTTCATTAATTAATGGATTAGAATTAGGACTCGCTTTGGTTGTAATATCGATTTTAATCGAAGTTTTAATGAGAAAAAATAATATACAAAAATTATAATAATTTTTAGTTTTCAATGCATTATTGTGATTAATTTTGTTAATATTATGAAATATTTAATTTCATACCATTATTTAATTTATATCTAAAATTTAGAAACAAATACTTTTTAATATTATTTATTATTATTTAATAGAGGTGATAAAGTTGTCAGAAAAACAACAAAACACGATATATATAGGTAAAAAACCTTTAATGAACTATGCATTGATAGCTATTAGGTTTTTCAACTATGAAAATGTTGATGAGATAAAAATTAGGGCAAGGGGTTCAAACATATGTAAAGCAGTTGACATGGTTGAATATCTTAGAAATATGTATTATAAGGATTTAATTTTAAAGGATTTAAATATATTCGAAGAAGAGATATCTGATGAAAAAGGAAATATCAAAAAAATCTCCTCAATTGAAATAACAATAAATAAAGGCAAAAATGCTCCAGTAATTTAGTCTTCCATGTTTTCTATTCCAAGCTTTCTCAATATACCCCTATCTCTTCTTATCCTCTTCATTATGGTCTTCAAGTTCTTATAGTAATTAAGTAAATCTTTAACATCTTCAACAGTTGTACCGCTTCCTAACGCTATCCTTTTCATTCTTTTTCTATCAATTAACTCTGGATTATCTAGTTCCTCATAAGTCATACTTTCTATAATATGAAGCCATTTTGTAATTTTTTCTTCACCAACCTTTAACTGCTCGTCTTTTATTTGCATTGGTAAGGAGCTCGTTGGAAGCATTTGGAGTATTTTGCTAAATGGACCCATTTTCCTTAAACTCTTAATTTGAGCATATAGCGTTCTCATGTTGATTTTTCCTTTGGCTAAGTCCTCTTGTATTTTTTCAATGTTAATGCTTTCCTGAGCACTTTTAATTTTCTCTAGGAGAGCATCTATATCACCTAAACCAAGAAGTCTTGAAACAAACTTTGTCGGATTAAAAACTTCTAGTTCTTCTATTTTCTCACCTGTTCCAATAAATTTAACTTTAGCTCCTGTAGCTGCTATTGCAGATAGTACTCCTCCACCTTTAGCAGTTCCATCAAGCTTCGTAACAATTAGCGAACCAATAGGAGTTGTTTCATGAAACTGTTTTGCTAAGTCATAGGCTTTTTGACCTATTGCAGCATCTAAAACTAACATAACTTCATCTGGTTTAACTTTATTAGATATGTTTTTCATTTCTTCTAAAAGGCTTTTTTCATTACCATATCCATGCCTTCCAGCCGTATCTATTATTATTATTTCTGCGTTCTTTGATTTAAGTTCTTCAACCCCTTTTTTGGATATATCTTCTGCGTTCTTATTATTTAGATCACCATAAAACATTGAACTGCTCAAATTTGCAAGAGTCTTTAATTGCTCAAAAGCCCCGGGCCTATAAGTATCTGCTGCGATTAAGCCAACCTTGTAACCTTTCTTAGTATAATAGTATGCCAATTTACCTGCAGTTGTAGTTTTCCCAGAGCCTTGAACTCCTACTAATAAAATTATCCATGGAGTTTTTTTAGGTTCAACATCTACACTTATATCTCCTCCAAATAATTCACTTAGTTGATCATAAACTACTTTAATAAACCATTCTTTCCTGCTTATACCTGAAGGAGGCTCCTCTTCTAATGCTTTTTTCCTTATATTTTCACTTAATTCTTTTACTACCTTTAGATTGACATCTGATTTTATTAACTCTCTTTGAAGATCCCTAATAAATTCTTCTACAGAATCTTTATATGTACTGCCTCCTTTTAAAAACTTTGAAACTGCATTTCTTAGGCCGTCTAGTACCAACAGCTTAACCCTATTTTTAATATATTTTCAGACTTAAAAAGCTCATAATTTAGCAAAAAATTAATTTACTTTATAGCTTACAAACTAATGGGAGCGTTTATGATAAAAGAAATTGAAGCTATGGGAAATACATATAGCAAAATTTTAAAATATACTAATGATTATAGGGTTTATAGAATCTTATCTTCTTACACAAAGTTTAACAGGATACAAGGGGGAATTGAGATACTAGATGCCGCAAAATTTATTGAAAAGACTCTTATTGAAAATTCTTCTGAAAATTTAAACGTAGAAATGCTAAAATTTGGAGGCACTTCTGTGCCTGATTGGATCGGTGCTCCAACAGGATGGATTCATAGATTTACTTGGATAAAAATAGGAGACATAGAGTTAAACAGTAAACAGCACCCAACATTACCAGTAGCTCATAGTCCTCCCTCTGACGGAAAAGTTGTTGGAAAAGCAGTTATAATTAATAATTGGAATGATCCTGATGAATACAAAGATGTTAAAGGAAAATTCGTTGTATCGGATGGGATATCTTATATAGTTTATAGGTTGGCTTATGAAAATAACGCTTTAGGCGTTCTATTATATTCCAAAAGTTCTCCTCCAGATGCAGTTCCATATAAATCATTATTTTTAAGTAGAGAAGAAGCGAACAAATATACCATCCCTGCAGTATCAATACCAAACTATTTAGTTAACAGCATTGAAGATAAGGAAGTATCTCTGTATCTTGATGCTGATATAAAAAAAGATCCTGGATTTCCCTACGTTCTTGCATGGATTGGAGATAAAAATTCAAAGGGTCCAATTCTTATGGCACATATGTGCCATCCAAGCCCGGGTGCAAATGATAATGGAAGCGGTACAGCATCTTTAATAGAAACAGCAATAGTTTTAAGCGAAATGATACAAAAAAATGAAATAAAAGCACCTAACGAAACCATTAGATTTATATGGTTCCCAGAATACACTGGAAGCTCTGTTGTTTTTGGTTCTTGGCTTTCCAACTTAGTTACAGAAGCAATAAACTTAGACATGGTAGGTGTATATCCTAGCGATAAGGATGGTCCCTTAAAAGTAATAAGTAACAGCATAAGCAGTATTTCCAAGTCAAGTGCTGCAATATATTATTCAGCTAGACTAATTTCAAAAAAGATCGGTTTTGACAGGTTATCTTTATCTACATATGATGGAGGTAGCGACCATGATGTTACAATAGCCTATGGAATACCATCAGTTATGTTAAACCAATGGCCTGATTATGCATACCATACGGATTTAGATGATTTGAATAGAATATCGAGAGAAATGCTCAAGTTATCATCATCCATAGCTTCTTTGGGCACATATATTTTAACAACCATTGATATAGATACATATGATTTTTATAATGATTTATTAAATCAAATAGTATTTAATCATTTATCAAACGATGATATAGAATCTGCAAAGTTAGCATTAAAATTATTACCCGAAATGTTTAATTTGCAAAAAAATGAGGTCGATATCAATATAGAAGGAAAGGGAGACAACATTATAAAAAGCAAGCCACCTATTATTGAAGGCTTAAGGACTTTAGCAAAATATAACCTTGATTTAGCATTAAAGGCTGCAAACATAATAAATAAAAATACTATGAGCACAACTGTTTACTTTAGAGAAGCATTCTTTTTATCAAAGAATAGACCATTGAAAGAAATTTATCTACTACTTTTAGCAGAGTATGGTAGAAAATACGTTAACAATGACGATTTAATTAATCTATTTGATATTTTGTCAGATTCCAGGATTATCAGTTACTAAAACATTATAGAAAAAATATTTATTCTTTAAATATTCGCTTTTAACCTAAAGGTGATTAGAATGGAAGAAGTGTGGGCTAAGGCCTATTCAAGTTCTGCAAATTTAGGCTCTGGTTTTGATGTAATATCATTAGCTCACAACGCGTATTATGATGTAGTCGCTATATCAGCTAAAAAAGGAAACGGGGATATTAAAGTAGAAAAAATTGAAGGACCTTTCTCTTCAAATGTAAACGAAAATAACAGTGCTGCTTATGCAATTAAATATATGGTAAAGGATCTAAATATTAATAATTATGATATCTTTATAAAAATTTTCAAAGGTATACCAGTTTCTTCAGGTTTAGGAGGCAGCGGGGCCAGTGCTGCTGCAGCAGTTTTAGCATTATCAAATCTTTTGGACTTAAATTTAAGCAAAGAGCAGTTAATAAAATATGCCGGCCAAGGAGAAATAGTATCTGCAGGTGTTCCGCATTATGACAATGTAGCAGCTTCCTTGCTTGGCAATTTAGCAATTGTAGGAAAAATTGATAATCAGATATATGCTTATAATTTTGAAATAAAGGCAAACTTTATTGTATTTAGGCCAACTAATTTTTATTTAAATAACAAAACACAATACATGAGGTCTTTATTGCCAAAAAGTGTTGACTTTAAAGATCATACACAAGACTCTATAAAGCTCGGAATTTTGATTGCTTCATTATTAAAAGGTGATCTTAAAGCTGCTGGTAAAGCAATGAACGATACTATAGTAACGGGTTCTAGGGCAAAGGCTGTACCATGCTTTAATGAAATAAAGGAAAGACTATTAAATATTGGTGCCTATGGTGTAGCTATAAGCGGCGCAGGCCCATCCATAATAACCCTATTCGATAAAAATCCAGAAGAACTATTACAAGTAGGGTTAAACACATATAAAGAATGTGGAATTCAGGGAGAAGGAAAAATAGTTAATCCTGCACCGTCGGCAAGTATTTTAAATGGAGATAACAGGGGTTTCCCCAAACCTTCCTAAATCAACTTTATCTCCAGGTTCTACGCTCTCAACAGGTATAATTCTTACGCCCAACGCTTTTGCCTTGGTTTTTGAATAAGCTGATACATCTAGTAAGAGGCCTGCAACACCATTAATGTCATATGGTACTACAGCTAAATCTAATCCTGCTAAGCAGACACCGCTTAGCATAGCTAAATGCCTAGCTGTTAAATCTCCTTCGCTTGCCCTCGCCTTTAATTTAGAATCCTCTGCTATAGGCAACATTACCTCGTTAAATCCAACAGTTTTTAAAAACTTTGAAGCACGATTAAGAGCTTCATTAACTTTTTTTAAACCATATGCAAAGCCCGGTTTAGGTAATCTTACCCCAGAAACTAATTCTATTAATCCTAAACTAGACTCTTCCATCCATGGAGATACGCTTAAATCTACACCAGCATATTCTATGTTTAATTTGTTTGCAATGTATGAAGCCATGTCTTGAGCCAATTTTCCTGCCTCTATAACTGAGGATATCATACCCTCATACCCATTTTTAGCAAAAGAATCCTTTAAGTAATTGGGATAAGTTAGTGCTGCAGAAATCATAATTTTTCCAGGTATTGCAGAAGCCAAAGGATAATATGGAGTTATAAAATATTTTTCATTAAAAGTGTTTACACCAATGTTTGCCCCAAATTCAGGGTTATTAGATACCAGTTCATGTAATGATCTCGATATGCTTAAAGCTTCATCCCAACTGTTACCTTCCATCATTATTGATGAATACATCTTATTAGCTGCTATTGACTTTATGGCCTCGTTTAATTTATTGTAATTCGAGTCTATTTGACCTAAATTTATTGCATATTTTTCACTAAAATACTCAAGCTCCTTTAAGAAACCATCTAAATCATCCAAAAATGGTGGATTTGGAAATGCTATTCTAAGGTAAGTTGGCTTTATATTATAGTTGCTCTTATATTCATCAACGGCATCAGAAAAATTGCTAAAAAATTTTTCCAACTCTTTTTTAGCATAATCAATATCGTTAGGTAAAGGCTTACCATAATGTATTGTTAACGTCCTTACCTCATACATAACGTTCACCACTTTTTTTGATTAAATTTAGACTTAAATCTTTATAGAAGACTAAAATTAAATTCGTTGAAAACCTTAAAAACCCTTATGTATCAATTACTATAATGTGCCAACTCTGAAAAAATGGGTGGCATAAAATATTGAGCCCTGTAAATTGGGCAATGAATTGAATCATGTTAATGATGCCGCGGTCGCCCAGCCCGGTAGGGCGTCGGCCTGCTAAGCCGATGGGGTTAATCCCCGCGCGGGTTCAAATCCCGCCCGCGGCGCATTAAATATTATTTTGTAAAAATCTATAATCTTCTTCCCTTAATTGCCACCCTAAAGATCCTATAATTTCATCTATGTGTTTTTTGTTAGCAGCTTTAGGTATTGGTATTGAATTTCTCATTAGATAATTTAGCGCTACTTGTATTGGGGTTTTATTATATTTTTTTCCAATTTCTTCAAGTTGTTTAATATAAGCTACTTCACCTTTTGCTAATGGAGAATAAGCTATAATTTTTATATTATTCTTTTTAGAAAAAGGTATTATATCTTTTTCTGGAGATTTATTTAAAATGTTATACTCTATCTCATTTGCAGCTATTTCATATTTCTTTGCTGCACTAATAGCTTTTTCAAGCAAATTAACGTCAAAGTTGCTAACTCCCATGCAATTAATAATTCCCTTATCGATTAGTTCTTCCAAGGCTTTAATAGATTCCTCTATTGGGACACTCTTGTTTGGCCAATGTATTAAATATAAATCAATGCTTTTGATACCTAATCTTTTTCTACTATTTATACCGGATTTAATTAAATCTTCATATCTTAAATGGTTTGACCATACTTTGCTTACTATAAAAACATCATATCCTTTTAATGCCTTTCCTACTAGCTCCTCAGAATGTCCATCTCCATACATTTCTGCAGTATCAAAAAGTTTAATCCCTTTTGAATAAGCATACCTCAGAATTTCTATAGACTCACTGTCTTTAGTAAAATCCTTTTGCCAGTAACCTCCTCCTATTCCCCAAGTTCCAAAGCCAATATCTCCTACTTCCTTTTCACAAATTTTCATACTTTACACCAAAAATCATAAAGTTAAGAAAAGTTTTATCTATAAATTTTTAAAATTAGAACTACATAAGATGTATATTAATTGTTAACCGGGGGGTTAACAATTAACAAACAAAAAGCTTATAAATACATTTTATTTTTAATAAGTTGGTGAGATTATTGACAAGCGAGGATCTATGAAGTGCCTTTCTTGTGGGGCTTCATTTAATATAGATCAAAAATTAATTGTCTGTCCTATTTGTGGAGGCTTGCTCGAAATAATTAACGAATTTGAAACATTTAATAAAAATAACTTAAGAGGTAAAGGGGTTTGGAGATATAAAGAATTAATACCGGGAGATTATAAAAAAATAATTTCATTAAATGAAGGAAATACCCCTTTAATAAAATCAAAAAAATATGAAAATTTATACTTTAAATTCGAAGGACTTAATCCTACAGGTAGCTTTAAAGATAGAGGAATGACAGTAGCAATTAGCTCAGCATATTCATTGGGATATAAAATAGTTGTTGCTGCTTCAACAGGAAATACTGCTGCATCGGCATCAGCATATGCCGCAAGAGCAGGCCTAAAGACTTTACTTTTCCTGCCAAAGGGTAAGGTAGCTAAAGGAAAACTGTTTCAATCAATATTACATGGAGCTGTAATAGTTGAAGTAGATGGCAACTTTGATAACGCTATGAGTAGGGTAAGAAAAATATTCAACGAAGATAATGATATATATCCTGTTAATTCGTTTAATCCATGGAGACTTGAGGGGCAGAAAACGATAGCGTATGAAATATATGAAGATATAGGAAATCCAGATTTCGTTATAGTTCCAACAGGTAATGCTGGTAATATCTATGCTATATGGAAGGGGTTTAAAGAGCTTGAAAATTTAAGTTTTATAAATAAAGTACCTAAGATGATAGCAGTTCAAGCAGAAGGAGCTTCTCCAATAGTAAATTATATAAACAATAATAAAATGGAATTTATTGACAACCCAGAAACTATCGCAACAGCTATTAGAATTGGAAAACCTGTTAATTATATGAAGGCAATAAAAGCAATTACAGAGTCTAAAGGAAGCGCTTTAAAGGTCAGTGACAATGAAATATTGCAAGCACAGATTTATCTTGCAAGAGAAGAAGGTATTGGTGTAGAACCCGCTTCTGCATCAGCAATTGCAGCTTATCAAAAACTATTAAATAATGGGTACATAGATATAAAGGATAAAGTTGTTTTAGTATTAACTGGGCACGCTTTAAAAGATCCAAATACAACCCTCGATGCTGAGATCTATAATGTATCTCAAAACAATATAGAGATATTAATAAATAAATTAAAGACCTAAAAGTGTAAATCTGATTACTCCCTCCCTGAAAGGTGAGTTTCCCTAGGTCTAGAGTATTAAACTCTTTTATGGCTACTCTATTATACAATTTTGTATTGTAGTAGAAGCAACTCAGCTGCCATTCTATTAGAGTTAACCAGAGGGGATTATACTGTCAAAAGTAATGTTAGTTGCGGTAAAGATTTGTCTTATGTTCCAGCTACGCATACCATGTTGGCAGCTAGCATTTCTTGAAAAACAAAGCTTGAATCTTTTGATCCGCCTTGATAAGCAATGTTTGTTGTTTCTTTACACCTCATTTAGAGAATAGGCTTTTTAAAGCATAATATGAAGCTGGATTCGCTAATAAGCTTATAAGCGCAAATAAAGATGATGGATTAAAAGAAACTAATATATACATAACAGCAGTTATACGTTGTGCTCTACCTCAAAATAAACTGAATAAAGAAGAAATAAATAATTGCTTATCATATTAATTAGAGAGCTAGAATTATTAAAAAATCTAAAGGTTATAATAATCTTAAAGAAGATAGCTTTTGACAAAATTTTAAGCATTTACAATGTCAAATATGAATTTAAATACCTAGCTATTTATAAGCTTCCCGACAACAAAATATTAATAGCTATCACCCTAGCGCTAGAGATACAAACAAGGATTTAATGAAGTGGGATAGATAGATGTATTTAAAAAAGCAAAGGAAATAATAGGTGAACAAAATGGTAGGAGTCCCAGCAGAAATAATCAATAACTTGTATGCTGGCCCTGGCTGCGTGGACTTAAAAAGGCATAATATAAGTGCTGATACAATAATTACTTTAGATCCGGCTTGTACAGTTAAGGGGGATAGCAATAGGATAGTATTACCAATAGAGGACTTTAATGTTGAACCAATTAAAAATATAGGAAAAGCTTTAGAAATAATAGAAAATAATTTAAAATTAAATAAAAAAATTTATGTGCATTGTCATGCAGGCTGTGGAAGGACTGGAACGGTTGTAGTCTCATATTTAATATTATACAAGGATTTTCATTTAAATCAGGCATTGGATCTATTTTACAGCAAAAGACGTTGCGGCCCGGATTCTATGCCGCAAGAATTATTTCTAGAAAGTCTTTACAGGCTCAAAAAAATTGTTAAATCTCAAAACATAATTATTAAAAGCCTAATAAAATCTGAAACCTTGGACGACTTCTTAAATTATTTAAGGTAATAAAATTGAGCTGTAGACTAATACCGATTTTATCAATGGGATTATATATAGAACCTAGCCTCCATCCAAAACCAGGTGGAGTTACTCCTTTCAATCAAGACGATAAAAGCTATTTTGACTTTTTAATTCACGCTTCATTAACGGCTAAAATAATGCATAATACATGTGAAAGATTCCAGAGAAATGAAAAAAATGTTATTGCAAAGGCATTAAAAGAATATAAAAATTATTTATTAAAGTTTGATAGGAGGAACATAGCATTCGGAGAATTTTTACTTCACATACCTTTATCTATAGGCATTTTACAATCAACAAACATTAAAGATGTAGCAATAAATTCCTCTAAATATATTATTGAAGAGACTGGAAAAGAAGAAGGAATATTATATTATGAAATTCTAAAAATGCTTTCACCTTCATATCTAGGAAAATATGAAGGTTTAATGCCTGATGTTTTTTCTTCATATCCTAAAGATTTATATGAAGTTTTAAGAGCTTACAGCTGGGATTTGGTTAACGGTGAAATAATTAATGGATATCCTATATCATTAGAAACTGTACAATATTTTAAAAAATTTGACAATTTAAATGAGGCTTTCCTAAATGGGTTATTATACATAATTTCAAGATATGGGGATACATTAACCGCAAAAAGGAACGGTTTTAAGTTTTACAAAAAGATGATTGATGATGCCACAATAGGCTTATACATATCTAAGAAATATGGTATTGAGTATGCAATCAATTTCCTAAGAGATATTTGGGGTAAAAATATAAGCCCTGGCTCTGCCCTCGATATATTATCCTCATCTATAAGCCTTTATTTTTTAGAACTCCATCTTTAGCTAATAAAATATATTCTACTACTCTCCCTTCCTCCAATTTTATTACCAATATATTGAATTTTTTAAGAGAGTCTACTGAAATATAGATAGAGTATAAAGAGGCCATCAGTATAGCAAAAAGGGATAAAGATAGTGCAAATTGCAATCCTGCATTTAAACCATAAAATTTCCAAGGGGGCAGATAATATATAATAGAGATGGACAATAATGAGAAAAATATAATGGATAATATTGGTTTAAAAACATTTATCCTTTTATGTTTAATTTCTACTTGTGCATTTACGTATTCAATTGATTTTCCATTAGCTAGATTTACAATAACTTTATTATTTTCTTTATTAAACGATAAAGCAATCCCATCTACCAAAATGACTACCTCTTATTATTACATATATAATTTATTTGTTCATCTAAGTTTTTGAACTTTGAATGACTAACTCTATTAAAATTCCATTCTTCCTTTTTGTATTTTTCATCATATAACAAGTTTGCAATCTCTATTTCTTTTTTACTTGGTATAGAATAATAAATTTCCTCATAACCTAGCAGTTTCTTGTATGAGTTGACAAATGCCTCTATTATATTTTCCACGCCTATATTATTATTAATTTCAAATAAATTAGTTACTCTATATTTAACACTGCTGACACCCTTATCTATAAGCTTTTTCTGAGATACCTTCAAAACAGAAGAGAGCTTTTCCATATCAGTATTTAAAAGCATGGCTCCATGGAAAAACAATGCATTCCAAGAAGTGCTTGCTGCGGTCCCGCTTACTTTTCTGTTATTTACAACTATGTCATTAATGTTCTCTAATTTTGAATCAAAGCCTAAAGAATTTAATGCATTAATAGGACCTTTAATTAGTTCACTGAATATATAATCTACTGGACTTGCATGTTTTGATCTATCGTACGAGACAGCTATGGAGTAATTCAAGTTTCCTAAATCATGATAAACTGCCCCCCCTCCTGTTGGCCTTCTAATAAGCTGAGCATCAATTTTCCTCAAATAATCTAAATTAACTTCTTCTTCAGCTTTTTGGAAATATCCAATTATCACTGCATTTTTATTTCTGAAGAATCTCAAAGTGTCATCTATTAAATTACATCCCCTAGCCCTCGCTAAAGCTTCTTCAAACGCTATGTTAAAATAACCATCGTGAGGTGTTTCAAACATTATAACCCTTAATTTACTCATTCTAATCACCTTTTAATGAACAAATTATTACCTCTACGAAATCATTGATTGTTGAGCCCATAAGTTTAGCATTAGATAAGTGTTTTGTAACTATTTCATTTATTGACTTTTCATTTGCATCTGTCTCTAATAATTCTCTCTCAAGCTCCCAAATAACATCCTCAGGAAAAATCATAAAATCTCCAGTTATTGATATACTCTTTATTTTGCCATTATGTTGCTCTGAAGATACCCTTATTAGACCCTTTTTTGCTTTTAGCTCACAATAACCCATTCTTTCCCCCATCTTATTTATTTTTATTTTTTAGCTTAAAACTTTAAAACCACAAAGTTTATATTTGTAAACAAAGATACTAGATTATTGCCTGGCCCGGCCATAGCTGCTGGGCAACACCCGGACTCGTATCGAACCCGGAAGTTAAGCCGGCCGCGTTGAAGCTGCCAGTGAGTTCCGAAAGGGCTCGCAGGCGCTTCAAGCTGGGGCCAGGCATATAATTTAGGAAGTATTTCGCTTATTATTTGGGAAATATTTGATATGTTTTTCTAATTCTATATCAACAATGGTATTTGAACAGCTGCTCCTAAGTACAATACAAATTTTAATTGATAATTTTAAACTTCTTGTATTAAAATGTGGAATTTTAAGAACTATTCATACATATAGAGTTTATGCCGGTCGTTTTGTATTTAAGTCTTAATTTCTAAAAATTATTTTGTGGGAAAAATGTATGATGACATAATATATGATATTTTACAGCTAATACCTATGGGATATGTGACAACATATAAGGCGTTAGGAAAATTCCTCGGTATTCATCATAGGAAAGTAGCATATTTATTAAAGAATAACAAGAATCCTATTGTAGTTCCTTGCCATAGAGTTGTTATGAGCAATGGATTAGTTGGAGGCTATACTCCTTATGGAAGCCATTTTAAAGAAGCTTTGTTGAGATCTGAAGGTGTCGAAATAAATAATAGTAAAGTTAATAAAAAGCATATAATAAATGATATCAACACCTTATTAAAAGATTTTTATTGAACTTTCTTCTTAAATACAAATTTTATGTCTTTTTGATTAAGTTTGTCTACTTTCATTTCTATAGATGCGACCTTAGCAAATTCGTAAGCTATCATTGTAGCACACCTCCAAGAATCCATTATGACCTCTATCGTTTCTCCAGGATTCATTTTGCTTAACAGTCTAGTAACTAAAACATATCCCTCCGGACATTCCTTCCCTCTATAATCGTATTGTTGTGTGCTCATTTTCATCACACTTATTTCTTTATAGAGAATGCTTTTAAATGATGATATATAGTTTAGGACGGAAACATTATATTATCTATTATGTATTCTACAAGCCTTAGATTTTCATCACTCCTGATTAACCTAGGCACATTAGTTAATAAATCTCCTTTAACAATTTCCCTACAATCAGAAAAGTTAAATGAAACGTTATCCATTTCAACGAAAAAACCAGAGCCCCTATTGGTGTAAAACAAATAATAAACTTTACTCATATCTTGAGAAAGTCCCGTCAACAAGACATTAGGCATCAAAACTCTAAAATTTTTTAAATAACTCTCAAGCTCTTTAGGTAATCCTTCTTTACATATGAGCCACCTAGATTTACATTCCTCATTTGCTTTCTCTTGACAAGACATATTTTCACCTATTAAATAATTCATTTAAGGAATTTATTAATCCCTGCCTATATTTGTTATAGAGGTGAACAAAGCATGAAGTTTTTAAGGTGTAAGCCGGATCAAGTTCCAACAGGAATTGGTAAAAAAGTTGCTATTATTGGAGCCGGAACAGCCGGCTTAGGCGCTGCAGGAATTCTAAGATGTAAGGGTTATCAAGTTACAGTCTATGATATGTTGCCGGAGCCCGGAGGTATGTTAATATTCGGAATACATGTATTCAGAATACCAAAACCCCCTGTTAGAGAAGGCGTTAAAGAATTAATGGATGCAGGAGTAGAATTTGTATTAAATACAAAAATAAACGCAAACATAAGCTATGGTATAATGGACAAAATTATAAGCCCTAAGCAATCAATAGACCTAGAAGATATAATAAAAGAGCATGATGCAACATTAATAGCTACCGGTACATGGGAAAGCAACAAAATGAATGTTAAAGGTGAAGACTTGCCATGGGTATTCCCATCAATGGAATTCATTGTAGCGACCCACCTAGCGAAGTTTGGGTATAGATCATGGGACATAGTTCCTAACATATCAGGAAAGATTTTAGTTATTGGAGGAGGATATACTGCTGAAGATGCAGCATACATTCCTATAACCTACGATGAATTTAAGAACAAGGTTTCAAAGGTAGTCTTATCTTATAGAAGAAGTAAAAAAGAGGCCCCCATGGGAGTAATGGAGATGAACAATATCGAGGCCGCAGGCGTAGAAATATGGGAACTAACAGTACCTACAGAATTTAAAGAACTTAATGGAAAAAGGATAGTCAGAATAATAAGAAACCAATTAGTTCATGCGCCTGGAGAAAAGAGACCTAAACCAGTTCCAATACCCGGTAGTGAATTTGAAGTAGAATTTAATTTTGCGTCAAAAGCTGTTGGAGAAAGGCCAACTGCACCTTTAACAAACAACTGTTGCGGAATTACTTTGACAGACTGGGGGACAATAGTAACTGATAAGAATTTAATGACTACAAGAAAAGGGGTTTTTGCTGCTGGAGATGTAGTTCACGGCCCATCACAGCTAGGACCTGCTCTAAAAAGCGGGATGGATGCGGCAAATGCAATAATGAAATACCTTTCAAATATTTAAAAAACGCTATTTAATAAACCACCATCAAATGGTATCGATGCTCCGCTAATGTAGGTATTTTTACTTATTAAGTAATTAACAAGTTCTCCAATTTCTTCCGGTTTTGCCATTCTTTTCAATGGTATACCTTTTTCTATTTCATTTATTATTTCTTCTTTATTTTTTCTTTCATTTTTAGCTTTAGAGTTTACAATCTCCTCAACCCTTTCAGTCTCAATCCACCCAGGCATTATCATATTTACCTTAATCCCATATTTACCTAGTTCTTTTGCTAAGCTTTTTGTTAATCCAGCTAAAGAAATTCTAACAACGTTGCTTAATATTAGGTTTTCTTGAGGTTCCTTTATTGCAAAACTGCTCAGATATACATAGGAACCTTTGGTATCTTTAATATATTGTAAAGAAAACTTAGTTATCCATACTGCACTTAAAAGTAATGATTTGACAGCTTCATCCCATGCATCTAGTTGGGTCTCTTCAAAGTTACCGGGTTTAGGTGGAGGAGCTACATAAACTAAAGCATCTAATCCCTTTAATATGTTAACTGATTTATCAACTAAGTTTTTAACCTCATTTAGATTTCTCATGTCTGCAAGTATTCCGTAAACTTTACCATAGTCTTTCAAGCTATTTAAAGCATTTGTCAAATTCTCCTCGTTATGACCTGAAATTACAACTTCATTACCATACTGCAATAGAACTTTAGAAATACCATATCCAATCCCTTTAGTTGAAGCAGTGACGATAACTTTCATACACAGCACCAATAAATAAATCTATTAAATAAAAAATAAAAGGCTTTATAATATTAATTTGGGTAACGTTAACGCCTTTTGATACCTTTTTTCAACGTCATCCCAATTAACTACATCCCACCATTTATCTACATAACTTCCCCTATCATTTTTATATTGAAGATAATATGCATGCTCAAATACATCACACGTAAGCAATGGAACCAAGTTCATTGTAATTACACTATTATGCTTCTCTATCTGTGTTATTTTAAGATCTCCAGTTACTGGATCCAATGCTAACATAGCCCATCCTACCCCTTCAACTAGCTTAGCAGCATCGCCAAAAACTTTTTTGAATTTTTCAAAAGATCCAAAATTTTTATTTATTGCATCAGCTATTTGTCCTCCAGGACTTCCACCTCCTTTACCTGTAGGAGCCATGTTTAACCAATATAGTGTATGAAGTATATGACCTCCATAGTTAAATTCAAAGTCTCTTGATACTGTTCTGACATCTAAACTAGACTCTTGGCCATTAAGGTATTTTTCCAATTTCTCAATAGCGGCGTTTGCCCCATTTACATAAGCCAAATGATGCTTGTCGTGATGAAATGTTAATATATCCTTGCTTAATACAGGTTCTAATGCATCATACGAATAAGGTAATGGAGGAAGTTCATATCTCTTATATGATACCATACCATATCGCCTCATTTATATATATTATTCATTCTAGATTTTAAGTTTTAATATAAATTTTTTCTGATTAGAATCCAGTTTTAAAAAATGCTTGGAAAGAACATTTTCTTATCATTTAAAGATAATTCCATTAATTCTATTTTATATACATCCTCTATTATTTCTTTCTTTAACACGCTCATTGGAGATCCGTAAGATTTGATCTGACCGTTTTTCAACAGTAAAACTTTATTTGCTACATTAGCATAATATATTTCATGCATAGTAAATATAACCGTTATTTTCATTTTTGCTGATATATCCTTAATAAACGTAAGTATTTTTGCCTGATTAGTTATATCAAGGAAAGCCACAGGTTCATCTAGCAGAATTATTTTAGGATCTCTAGCAAAACAGCCTGAAAGCAACACTAATCTTTGTTCTCCGCTACTCAAATTACTAAAAGGGGTTTTCAAATAATTCTTTTCAAAAAACTTAAAATACCATTTCCTAACTTTATTTACGTCATCTTTACTAATAAAAAACTTTTTATCATTGCCATAAAGCTGTGCTAAAAGTATATCTTCTACATTTGCATATGGATCTATATTCGGATTAGCTGGTAAATATGAAATGATTTTTCTCGATTCTTCAGGTGTTTTCCCGTATAGCAAGATATTACCATAAGTTGGCTTTATTAGACCTGCAATTATTTTTAACAAAGTAGTTTTTCCAACCCCATTAGGGCCTAATATAGCTAATGTTTCTCCCTCATTTAAACTGAAGTCTATTTTCTTAATTATTTCTTTGTCCTTTATTGAATATGAAACATTATTTACATAAACGCTTTCCATTAAAGCCTACCTCTATATTTTAATGCAAGATAAATTAAGACAGGTGCCCCAAAAATGCTTGTTATAGCCGTTAATGGTGCCTCACTAGGATAGATAACGAGCCTTGCCAATATATCGCTAAAAATGGCTAAAAGCGACCCTGTTAGAAGGCTCATAATTAATGCTTTCCCAAAGTTACTACCAACTATAAGCCTTGCCATCCAAGGTGCCGCTAAGCCTATAAAACCTACAGGCCCTGCCATTGCAACCAATGCTGCTGTTGATAAAGAAGCGGACACTACTGAAATTATTCTAATATATGATACTTTAACACCTAAACTTCTCGATATGTCTTCACCTAGCATTAAAGTGTTTATTGCCTTCCAGTTATAAAACATAAACACTAATGAAATTAATACTAGTATAGAACTTTTCTCTAATGTACCCAATGTAGTAAAAGATACGCTACCAAATAGCCAAAAAAGAACGCTCGGTATTCTTGGGCCCAATTTTATCATATAAATTGTCGTTAATCCACTTAGCAAATAGGATAAAGAAATTCCTGCTATGATTATTGTTGTTGAGGATGACCTAAAAATTGCAGATATTAACAAAATGAAGCCAAGACTGCTTAAAGCTCCTATTAATGAAATGAAATAAAGTTGATAATAGGAATAATACCCAAAGTATTCCGCTAAAGTTACACCAAAAATTGCTCCGGAACTAATTCCCAATAAATATGGGTCTGCTAATGGATTTTTTAAAGTGTATTGAAGAGTTAAACCTGATGAAGATAATCCTATACCTAATAGCAATGAGGCTAAAGTCCTCATTAACCTATAATTTAATATATCTCTATAAGTAGATTGAAGCTTAATTCCTAAAATTGTTTGAATAACTTGATAAAAACCCACTTTAGAATAAGGACCTATTGATAAAGAAATCAAAAATGATATTGGCAATAAAAGAATTAGAATTATTGTTATAATATTATTAATCGACGCTTTCATTAAATTCGCCTATTTGTTTATCGGAAAGCTTGTTGGAGATATATTATTAGGAACGCTTGAAATGTTAAATATGTTTGGATGCGTTATCATCATAAATAATTTTATACCATATACAACTAATGGGCCTGGCTCATTTAAATAATCGGAATAATATCCACTTATCAAATAGACTCTATTGTATTTAATTGCAGTTATATTTTCGTAAGCATTGCCTATTGAACTTTGTAACCAATTAATTAAATCAGTTTCATTTATTAACCCACCATTACTATCAATTATTATTACACTCGGATTAGCATTTAATAATTCTTCAGGACTTATAACTGGCCATCCAGATAAATTAGAAAATACGTTATTGTTTCCAGAGAGCATTATCATATCGTTTTGAAAAGTGCCGCCGCCCGCAACGTAAGTTGGATTTATCCACAACAAATAAGATACGTTTTGGGGTGAAATATTAGCTGTTAAATACCTGAAATAAGATACATTTGACGACATAGACTCTACCAAATTAACTGCTTGTTTTACATTACCTGTTGCTCTGCCAGCCATTATTATTGCGTTATAAAGATCACCTAAGGAATTATAGGATGGTAATAATACTACCGGGATCCCGTAATTTTCTAATACGTTTGCAACTGATGAAAATTCCCATTCATATGTGCCTATAACTAAATCTGGTCTAGCCGACAATATTTGCTCTATATTTGGTTCCGAATATGTGCTTCCAATATTTATTATTTTTCCGCTATTATATAGACTAATCAGCTCGTTTTCATATTGTGGAGGCAAATAATAAAGGCTATCGTTATCTACCCCAACGATCTGATCTGTAGCATTTATTGCTAATAATATTTCTGTTGTTGCAGGATCTAATGAAACTATTCTTGTCGGATATTGCGGTATTGTAACAGTTTTGTTAGATGCATCTAATAATGTAACAGGAAAGTTATTTTGATTTGCAAAATAATTAATTTTTTGTTCCAAATATAAAACTTCGCTATTTATGCTAGAATTAATGCTATTCACGTTATTTTTTAAAGTTCCAACTTCATTCGCTAAAAATGCTATTTTTTCACTAAATGTTGCTTGCGTGTTGTTAATATAAATTGCAAGGGTTGAATTTAAATTGTTTATCTCTTTTTGCATCTCATTATACAATGAAATCATGAAAAGCCCCAGACTTCCAAATCCGACAATTACTATTATCAAAATTGCTATTATTAAGTTGCCCGTTTTCACCTTTCCACCTCTGGATACCCTATCCAGTTGTTACTCATTAATAAATCTTTCCTACTAGTATGTATATGCAGGTGCAAATGCGTGGAGAAGATTATTGAAATAGCAAACGAAGTTTCTAGAGAAAAAGTTAGAGGTGCCTCTTGGAGTGCAGAAGCTATGGCTAAAGCGGTATATGAACTAGGAAAAGCAAAAGTAGTTTCATGTAACGATGTAAATGAAATAGCAAAAATTATTGTGAATGCTAATCCAGCTATGGGAAGCCTCTACAATTTATCATTAATACTTAAAAATTCATGTGATTCAAAAAAAGATCTATATTTAGCTGCTCAAAAATTCTTAGAATATATAAATTTATCAAGAAATTCTATAATAAGATATAGCAACAAATTGTTTAGTGAAAATGTTAGCGTCTTTACCCTTAGCAACAGCAGTAACGTATATAATGTAATAAAGGAGAATAAGAATAAAATAAACAAAGTTTTGGTTGCCGAATCATATCCAGGAGGAGAAGGGGCTATATTTGCAACTCAAATAAAAGGCCTTGGTGTAAATGTTGAACTCTATCCAGACGCATCTATAAGCAATGCAATTGAGAAATCAAATTTTGTATTAATAGGGGCTGATACAATAACTATTGACGGATGTTTATTTAATAAAGTTGGAACTAAAAATGCAAGCATAATAGCAAACTATTATGGAAAACCTGTTATCGCTGTTTTTGAGCCTTTCAAAATTAATCCCGCTATGAGATGCGACCAAGATATAACAATAGCAAGATCATATTTAATACAAGGATATGGAGAGCTTTCATATAAGCTCTTTGATCATTTACCTAATAATTTACTTGATGGTATTTTAAGCGTTGACGGACTAATAGATCCTTCAGGATCTAATTTAAGCAGACTTCATGAATCGTTTTTAAATTGGTTTACAAACATTTAAACTTTTATACCCACATAATAGTTATTAGTAAAGTGGGTATATTTGACTTTAATTGCTGCAGTCGATAAATCTAATACTGAAGATGGTGGAGACGTAATAAGCATTTTAAATAATATTTGCAACATGGTAGCAGGCGTAAAGCTAGGAATGCCATTGTTACTAAAGCATGATATAAACCTTTTATCCAATATAAGGAAAATATGCAAAAATAACTTAATTATAGATTTAAAGCTTGCTGACATCGGAGATATTATGATAGATACGGTTGAAATTTTTAAAAATTATGCAGATGCAGTAATAGCTCACTCTTTTATAGGTAAAAATGGCGCTCTGGATAAATTAAAAAACTACCTAGATGAAAATAACATGAAATTAATACTAGTTGGATCCATGAGCCATAAAGGATCAGAAGAAATCTACGATAAAGAAATAAATAATATAATCAGCCTAATAAAAGATATAAATCCATGGGGAATAGTATTACCGGCAACAAGACCAGAAATAATAAAAATATTTAGGAAAGAGTTGGGAAATGAAATAAAGATACTTTCTCCTGGAATAGGGGTTCAAGGAGCCAAACCAGGATCTGCACTTTGTTTTGGAGCAGATTATGAAATAATAGGTAGGTCTATAACAAATTCACCTGATCCAAAAGAAGCAACAAAACTCCTTATATATGAACAAAAAAGGGGGATGTATGAATGCAGGAAGTAAAAAATATTGATTTATTTTCAAAAATTTTATATGAAACCGGTTCAATAAAAGTTGGGAAATTTTTGTTAGCAAGCGGGAAAAGCAGTTCAATATATATTGATATGAGAAAGTTACTGGGGAATATTGATGCATTTAAAATGACTGCTAATCTATTGAGTTTAAGAGTTAATGAAATAAATAAAAATGAAGAACTAGATGTTATTGCCGGAGTTGCAACAGGTGGAATTCCTTGGGCATCTATAGTTGCTTATCTAAATTCAATGCCAATGGCTTACGTAAGACAGCCTAAAGGTCATGGAACAGACAGTAAAATAGAAGGAGCTGATGTAAGCGGCAAGCGCGTTTTGGTAGTTGATGATGTTTCAACAACTGGAGGTAGCATAATAAATTCCATAAACATTGTTAAAACGCAGAAAGGCATAGTCAATTCCTCTATAGTTATAGTCGATAGGGGTGAAGGAGCAATAGAGAATTTAAAAAAGGTGGGTGTTAATTTGTATTATTTATTTTCTTTAAGAGATATTTTAAATAGCCTGGTTTATCAAAAATTAATTGATGTGAATATTTATAATAATATAATTTTTGAGCTATATGGTGGTTAAAATGGGTTGGTTTAATAAAGATGTTGTGAATATTTTAGATTTTAATAGGGAAGATATAGAATTTCTTTTTTCAAAAGCCGATGAAATGAGAAAGCAATTAAAAGAAAAAAAGGTAAAGAAAACATTAAGCGATAAAATAGTAGGCCTTGCCTTTTTTGAGCCATCAACAAGAACACGCATGAGTTTTGAAACAGCTGCAAAAAGGCTTGGCGCTGAAACAGTGGGTTTTACTGGAGAAGAAGGAACTAGCGTAGCTAAAGGAGAAACATTTGCAGATACTATTAAGATGTTGGATTCTTATGTAGATGCCATAGTTTTAAGACATAAATTTGAAGGGGCAGCACTGTTTGCATCAGATATTGCACAAAACCCTATTATTAACGGAGGGGATGGCAAATCACATCATCCTACTCAGGCAATGCTTGATTTATATACGACAAAAACGCTATTTGGTGAAATAGATGGGCTTACATTTGTTTTAATTGGTGATTTAAAATATTCAAGAACTGTTTCCAGCCTTATCTACGGCTTGTCTATGTTTAAACCTAAAGAAATAATATTAATTTCTCCTCAACAGCTTAAATTAAGAGAAGAAATCAAATTATTTGCTATAGATCATGGACTAAGGCTAAGAGAAGAAGAAAATATAGAAGCAATTTCTGAAGCTGATATAATTTACGTAACTAGGATTCAAAAAGAAAGGTTCCCAGATCTGCAGGAATATGAGAAGGTTAAAGGTAGTTATAAAATAACTAAAAAACTTCTTGAAATGCACGCTAAAAAAACAGCTAAAGTCTTGCATCCATTACCAAGGGTCGATGAGCTTAGCCCAGACGTTGATAATACAAATTATCAGGCTTATTTCTTACAGGCAGGCCTAGGAGTTCCATTAAGAATGGCATTATTGTCTTTAGTTTTAGGAGGTGAATAAATTTGGATAAATATAAAGAAGAAAAACTTCTCGTAAGTAAAATAGAAAACGGTACTGTTATTGATCATATTAATTCGGGCAGAGCTTTAGTTGTGTTAAAAATTTTGAACATAAAAGGAAACGAAGGATATAGAATAGCCATTGTCATGAATGTTCCTAGCACAACTATGGGCAAAAAAGATATAGTAAAACTCGAAGATTATTATCCAAATTCGGAAGATCTGGAAAAAATTAGTTTAATTTCTCCGAATGCAACAATAAACATAATAAAGGATTATGAAGTGGTCAAAAAATACAAAGTAGAAATACCTAATAAAATAAAGGGTACCTTAAAATGTAATAATCCAACATGCATAACAAGAAAGTCTAATGAACCAATAGCGAGCAGCTTTACTTTGCTAAGCAAAGATAAAATCAAACTCCAATGTGATTATTGTGGATCAATATTAACTGAAGAAGATGTGATTAAAGAACTCATTGGCGAATCCCAATGAGTTCAATAAGCTCTATTTGTGGAAACATATATGATAGCAGAGGCTTTCTTGGGAATGGGTGCATTAACGTTAACGAGAATGGTTTTATAGATTCTGTATCAAAGTTGCCGAAATCTGAAAAATTATTTAATTTTGAAAAATACATCATTGGACCCGGTTTAATAGATCTTCACGTTCATCTGAGAGGTCTTGATCTCTCATATAAAGAAGATGAAGAGAGCGGAACAAAATCAGCTCTTCAATCCGGAATTACTCTGGTTGTAGATATGCCTAACACAAAACCTAAACTTGATAATCAAAAGTCAATAAAATTAAAACTTGATTCTTTAAAGAAAAAGAGTTATACTGATTACGGTGTTTATTCATCTATTCCAAAAAACATAGATGATATAGAAGAAATTGTAAAATTACCAATTGCAGGTTTCAAGATATATCCAGAAGATTTGGGAAATAGAATAGAAATTGTAAAAGAAATTTTAAAATTGAATAAACTTATTATACTCCATCCAGAAATGCCTGAGGCTGAAAAAATTAATGATGAAGAAAACATTTTAAGAGGTATATTAAGGGGTTGTAATTTAGAAAGTGCCGCAGTATATTATTTGCATAAAATGAATAGCAACGCCAAAATACACATTACCCATGCAAGCTGTCCTTCAACAGTAATTGAAGCTAAAAAATATAGATATACTGTTGATGTAACACCGCATCATCTTTTTTATAATAGCTATCATGAAGGATGTTACTATAGAGTTAATCCACCTCTAAGAGATGAAACTATACGGCAAAACTTATTAAAATTATTTTTAAGTGGATATGTTGATGCGTTATGCAGTGACCATGCTCCGCACTCTGTAAAAGAAAAAGAAAACTTTAAAACATGTCCTTCAGGTATTCCTTGGTTAGGAACTTGGCCATGGATTATATTTAGACTTGTAAAGTATAATTTGATTAGCATTTCTGATTTCTTTTATTATATATCTTATTCGCCATCAATGATATTAAGGCTAAAGAATTATGGATTAATAGAAAAGGGGTACAGGGGGAATTTAATAGTTATAGATAAGGATAAAGTATGGAAATTTACAGAAACTTTTAGCAAAGCGCCTTATTATGGTCATTTCTTAGAGGAAAATTATGGATATATAAAAAGTACTTTCATTGCCGGTAAATTGGTTTTTGATGAAGATGGGCTTATAGAAAAAACTGATACAATAAATGCATTTAATAATTAGTTATTAATTATATTTTTATTGAAAATAAATGCATTATTATACCATAATATAACTCATTGATTTTTCAATTCTTTTTTAATTTTTAAAGATCTTTGATAAATAGTTATTACTCCAAGTATCGCAACTATCAATATTATTATATTAGCTATTAGATTTAATTTAAAAATAGCAAATATCGATGCTATAAACAAAAGAATCAGCCTTTCACTCCTTTCCAACAATCCAACCCCTTCCATCTTAACTCCTAATAATTCACCTTTTGATCTGGCATAACTCACAACTTCTGAAAATCCTAATGCAATAATAGATAAATAAGGATTAACGCCAGCAAATATTAAAGCCAAAAAGAACAACATGTCTGATATTCTGTCAGTCAATGAATCTAAATATGCTCCAAATTTTGTAGTTTTATTAGTTGCCCTAGCAATAGCTCCATCAATTACGTCCATAAGCCCCGAAAGAACTATCATTATAGGAATTAAAACATAAATCCTATAATAAGCTAAAATTGGAGCGATTATTGCAAACATAAATCCTATTAATGTAGCTCCATTAGGCGTTAAGCCTATTTTAGATAGATATTTTCCAACGGTCTTTGGCAGTACCTCATTTACATATTTTCTCAGTTTACCAAGCAAAATAATTACCTCATGTATATCTTCCAGCATTAATACTCAATATATGACCTGTTATACCTCTGGAGAGTTTTGGATCTGCGAGGAAATAGACTGATTCCGCTATGTCTTCTGGTTCTAAAATTATTTTTAGAGGATGCAAATCTATAATGCTTTTTTTCTTATTTTCATCTTTTAAGACTTCTGCTACCATATCTGTATTGACAAAGCTTGGTGCAATAGCATTAACCCTAATTCCATATTTTGCTAATTCGTTTGACAGCCTTTTCGTAAAGCCTATAACTCCTGCTTTTGCAGCCGAATAAGAAACTCCTCCAAAAACGCTTCCAGTTTCACCCGCTATGCTTGATATGTTAATTATAGAAGCCCATTGCGATTTTTTTAATAAACTTAAGAAATATTTTGTAACTAAAAATACACCTGTTAGATCAACAGATATAATTTTATTCCACTCTTCTAAAGTCATTTCTTCAAAAGAAGTATAGCTAATTATTCCTGCATTGTTTACTAAAACATTTACATGATCTTCCATTGAATTAACTATTTCTGAGAAATTTCTAACACTTTCTTCATTAGAAACATCTACTTTAAAACCAAATGCATTAGCTGCTCCTTCTGATTTTAGTTCTCTTAATGTTTCATCAGCTTTTTCTTTGTTCTTATTGTAAGTAATTATTACTTCATAACCTTCTTTTGAGAACCTTTTAGCTATAGCTTTTCCTATTCCTCTATCCCCGCCTGTTATTATTACAACATTACCCAATCTAACCCCCATTACTATTTTTATATTTGAATTTAAATTTTTAATACAGCCCTTCCAATTAACTTTCCGTTAATCATATCATTATATGCATCGTTTATATCATCTAATTTATATGCTTTATAAAAAGGTTTTATTTTTCCTTTGCTTATAAAATCTATAGCTTCTTGATATTCTTTTTTTGTATAAGCAGCTGAGCCTATAATGCTAATTTCATTCATCACAATAAAAGCTGGTCTCATCAAGTTTATAGCTTCACCAGATATGTTACCAACTAAAATAAGTTTTCCTTGCTTTTTTAATGAAAGCATGCTTTCGTTTATAGTTAAACTACCCACAATTTCAAACACAGCATCCATTTTTCCGCTTTTTTTATAAAAATCAAATGATACAACAGGTGTAACATTTAGTTCCTTTAATATCTTAGCCTTTTCTTCATTTCTTACATAAGCATAAACATCATAATAATCTGAAAGGTATTGAATAGCATGAATACCTACACCACCATTTGCTCCAGTAACTAATACCTTAGATCCTTTATCAAGATGAGCTAAATTGTTTGCATGAATTATAGTTGCTACTCCGCAAGATGCTGCAGCATATTTTTCATAATCCATATCTGGTAATTCTATTAAATTCCATTCAGGAACGGCTATATATTCACTATACCCCCCAAAATCTCTTTCACCTAATATTGAATAATCATTGCAAAGATTTTCTTTTCCTTCCATTAAATCCAAGCAACTTTTCCCCACTTTTGCTGGAAAAACTGCTACACTTTTCCCTTTATATTCTCCAAATATCTCATGACCTAATATTAAAGGTGGCTTTAAATTTTTAAAACCTCCCTTCCATATTACTAGATCTCTTCCGCATATTCCAACAGCTTTTATATTAACAACGACCTCATTTTCTTTTGGTTTGATATCAATTTCCTCAATAGAAAATGGCTTTCTAAACTCTTTTAAAATTGCAGCTCTGCTTTTCATATCGATCACACAACAATTATTATCAGATAAAGATTATAAAAATTAAAGCAAAATATATTATTATTAATTTTTTATATCATCTTATAAAGCTAGATGCAAAACCTTGAAAATCATATATATTCCTACAACAACTATAATTATACCATAGGCTTTCTTCAAAGTATTTTTAGGAGCTTTGACAGCTAAAGAAGTACCAATAAACCCTCCTAATAAACCTCCTATTAAATATAATAAAGATATAGAAACTATTGTATTACCATAATATAAATAAAGCAGCCCGCTTGTCAGTCCAAAAGCTCCCACACTTATTAAAGAAGTTCCAATAGCCCTTGATATACATAAGGAAGCGGAAAACATAAGAGCTGGTACAATTAAAAATCCTCCTCCAATTCCAAAATATCCACTTACAAGACCTACAATGAAGCCAAACAAACCGGCTAACATTAATGATCTAGTTGTTAGTTTTTTACATTTAATAGCTGATTCATTAATTCTTGGTATTTCTTCATGGGTCCCTGCCTTTACTGCATTTCTTCCGAATCCCACATAAAATCCTAATATTATCATAGCAATTGCAAAGTAAAATAATAAACTATTACCAGGTGTTATATGGCCCAAATAAGTTCCTATTAGAGATCCAACAACTCCTACTCCAGCAAAAACTCCACCTATTTTTACTGCCACATTCTTTTTTCTTAAATGCATATAAAAATTAGCAAAAGCATTTAATCCTACAGCTAACGCAGTTGTCCCTAATGCTATATGAGCTGCATTAGGCATGCTACTCAATCCTACAAAATAGAGCAAAAGAGGCACAGCAAGTATCGAGCCCCCTCCGCCAATTAAGCCAAGAGAAAATCCAACTATAACACCAGATACTATTGATAACATATATTGATCCAGTGTTATCATTTTTATCACTTTTACAAATTATAATTTGTAGATTTTAGAAGAATATAAAGTTTTATGTGTTTAAAATTTACATTAAATTTTATACTAATTATTAAATTATATCCCATAATTTCAATTCCTTTATTAATTCATTATATGCAATAATCCTCGATACATTCCTTGTTCCAAGAGGACCTGGCTTTTTCATAAAGAACCTGTTTACTGATGAGTTAGTTCCTTTATATCCCCTCTCTATTAATGCCTTGGTTATAGGAATTATTGATGCCATTACTCCCCCTAAATTAGCCTTATCATTTATTCTTCCGGTTACAACTATCTCATCTGTATATCCTCCAAAACTTGTATATTCTATGTGCATTGCTATAAATTTTCTATCTCCTAATGGCTCTAAAAATCCTGTTGGCTTAATATAGTGAGGAGCATCATAACCAAGTATATCATTAACTATGCTTCCTTTAGTATTTTCCTTTGACTTGTTTCTTTCAGGCTCTGTTAAACTTAAGAAATCCATATTGCCTCCTATATTAAATTGAACAACTGATGAAACTTTTCTATTCCTTTCTGCCATATGTTCTAACAAGTCTGCAGTGAGAGGTGTTGCACCTGTCGCAGCATCGTCCCCAAATATTAGACCTCCAACTTTTTCATAATATGACACTATGCCAGGCGAATTTGCTAATAAGGGTGGTGTCAAGTTAATAAAAGAAACCTTATTATATAGCCTGCTATATTCTGCAGCTGCATATGCATAAGTCAAAGAAGCACCTCCATTGCAACTACCTGCAAATCTAACAAATTCAGACTCATTATTTACTTGAACTTGCTTTTCAGTTGTAATTATATTAACGATCACGTCTGGTTTCAATTTATTAAGTAAGGAAATAAATTCTTTTATTGCAATATTAGGATCCCCAATTATATCGTCAAGCCCTGTGGCATCTATAGGCAAACCTGCAAGGCTTTTGCAATGCAATCCTCTTAGAATTTCAATGTCTTTTAATGAATTTGGAACATTATTTTCGTTTAATAATTTACTTGTTACCGAATACATATCTAGGCCTATTTTTTTGTTGTCTACGTCAAAAACCCCAACAATTTGTATATCCTCAGGTCTGTATGACTTAAACAAATTCCCAAAAGGTATACCATAGCTATCTATTTCGCCCATCTTTATCCTTTCGATCCCTGCAGCAAAATATGCTGCGCCTGGTCCAGCCCCTAACAGCACTGTCCTAATTGGCAACTCTCACACCTTATCTTTTTATTATTATGCATTAACAGATATAAAACCTTTCCGTTTCTGAAAGAATTTATTTTATTGATCTATTTATAACGACTGGTATTTCCTTTATTTGCTTAAAGCTTCTCCTGCAGCAACGTCTGGAGTAAAACTTATATATTGAACCATACTTCCCCTTATGAGTATCTTTCCTATTTTAGCAACCACTTGCTTCCCATCTTTAACTTCTATGGAATCATCTAATATCAGGTTCATAGTTGAATCTGTCATCTTTAAAGTACCTACAAATTCGCTTCCATCTTTTAACCTAACATATACCTGAGTATCTATCGCGTCTCTTAAATACTTCATGGGACTAACTGACTTATTTTCTCCCGGCATCTTATACACCTTTCACCATTTCTCATGCTTTATTTGTAGGGTAGAATATATTAAAGCTTATATATTCCATTAATTTGTTTGCTCCATTTTACCATACTTCTTTATTATTTCATATAACCTCTTTGGATTCTTAGAATAGAACCTTAACTTTGTTATTGTTCTTTTACCCTCTTTAATTATTTCAACAAATCTTCTTTCTTCATTTATATTAACATTGGTTTCATTTGGTAATGGAAAAGCTATCCCTTTTGTTGATAACATACCTTTTATTACAATGCCCTTATCTGTAACTGTATATTGAGATGGAACGTTAACCATGGGAAGTTTCTTAATTCTACTTACTGCCCACATTGTATTTAACATAGTAATAGCAAAATACCCTTCAAAATATATTAAGAAACCTAGGAACAAGTCTATCCTGTAATTAGTTATGAAGTTTTCTAAGTACCTTGATAAATCTGGTACATATTTAAACAATACAAAGAAGTATATTAATCCTATAAACATACCTATTGTTGTATACATAGTAAAACGGGATTGCTCTTGAAAGTCTACCATAATTTGCTTATCCTTCATTTGTATGCTCCTTGTTTCCGGTTCATGATAAAGCCTTTTACCTTGCAGTACCTCATGCGCTTTAGTATTTTTACCTATTGGACTTCCACTTAAATAGCTTTGCAAGAACATGCTTATTATAACAAATACTATAACTAAAATAAATAATAAATAATTAACTCCTATTATTGCCGCCAAAATTGAATATAATATAATATATGCTTGATTTAACAGAGTTGACTTCCACCTTTGCTCGACGTAAAATGACATCCTTTTTCCCCTAGCTAGCTTCTACACTTACTTTATCTTTGTCACTTTTTAAATTCAAATCAACAGATTTAAATTATTATAATCTGTTAGTAGGTTAGGGACAACTATGCAAATTAAATCCGGTATTGCAATAGTTGGCGAAAACTTAGATATAATAAACAACGTGTGCATAAATATAAATGAAGATGGAATTATTGAATCTATAGAAAAATCTAATAATTGTAATAACTATATTGGTAATGAGAACCTAATAGCAATTCCGCAGCCAGCTAACGCCCATGTACACAGCGGTGATAATAGTTTTCCTGAATATGGGGTTAAAGAAGAACTTCATGAATTAGTTGCATACCCTAATGGGTTAAAGCATAAACTTTTGAGCTCTTTAAGCTATGAGAAACTAATAGGAGGAATATCTTCATTTTACAGCATAGCCTATAATATGGGAATTGGATTGGTTGTAGATTTTAGAGAAGGGGGAGGAATAGGTTGCAAGGCTTCAAAAGAAGCACAAAAATATGTAAAAGATATGGACGTTGTAGTGCTAGGTAGACCTGGTCCAGACTTTCCGAACAATTGTGATGGTTTAGGAATTTCAAGCCCTATTGATTATAAAGAAGATTACGTCATAGATTTGTCAAAAAAGTTTAAGCCTTCTATGACCCATATAGCAGAAGATGAAAAAACTAGAAAAAACAATGATTTTGAAATTGCAATGAAATCCGATTTTAATGCATTTATACATGGTCTCTATTTAAATGAGAAAGACTTCGAAAACTTATCACATAAAAACATTTACCTAATATTCTGTCCTTCTAGCAATATGTGGCATGGAATGAGATTTCCTCCTGTAGAACTAACATTAAAATATAATATAAAATTTGCAATAGGAACTGACAACGCTTCTTGGTTTTTACCTGATGTTTTTAGAGAAACATATGAGCTACTCCTCATCTTGAGATTAAATAGGATAAGAGGTGAAGAGGTGGCTAAAGAATTAATGAAGTCATTATATATAAATGGTTATAAATCAGTTGGTCTAGAACCTAGACTAATAGAAGAAGGAAAGACAGCACATTTCTTATTAATAGATGGCTATAACTCTGGAATAATTAATTCAATAAATATATATAATTCCATAATAAAAAGAGTTCAGCCTGAATTTATAAAATTTAGAATAGACAAAAATAATTTAAAAAATATAGGTTTATTCTTTTCCTAGACCTGAATCTATAAGTTTTTTAAGGTTAACAGTATCTAATACATTTCCAGTAATTTTTAGTTGCCTAGTCATAAACGCTTTCATGGAATCAAGCTCTCCACTTATAATTTTTTTCATTACTTCTGGCTTTGCTGAAAGAGTTGCTATTGGATTTGGATGTTTCCCGTTTGAAATCTTCATTTTTCCATTTGATAGTTCTACGTAAAATTCTCCAACACCTTCTATAACAAACTGGTAAACTTTATTCCATGTTTTAATTTCTGGTACTTTTTCAGAACCCTTCTCATAAATTCTTTCCAATGCATTCTTCATTTCATCTAGAGACATTTTTTCACCCATTTTTTATTTTTATTATAAAGAATAATTAATCTTATATTAATGTATTAGTTAATAAAAGGTCATTTAGCATATTTATATATTCCTTTTAATATTACTTGTTTTTTCTTAATGAATTACTTAATTTTATAAACGAATTTAATTCATTAAATAAATTAATATATATTCAAATTAAAAATTTATATAAAAGATTATAAACGTTTCATTTTGAACTATAATAAACATAATAATATGAAGAATATAAACGCTCATTTAATTATTTAATACAGAGGTGTATAAAGTGGGAAGAAAGGTAGCTGTTGTAGGTATAGGTCATTCGAAATTTGGAATAAGAAATGATGTAAATATAGCGGAACTTGCATGGGAGTCAATAAAGCAGGCATTTGAGAGCGCAAATCTAGAAGCAAAAGATGTTGAATACGTTTCAGTTTCCAATGTAGGAGGCTGGAGCGGAGAACCTCTACCAGCTGTTGTTGTTTCAGAATATGCAGGCCTTACCGGCAAGCCCTTGTATAGGGTAGAAGCAGCTTGCGCAAGCGGTAGTTCAGCTGTATACAATGCATACAATGCAGTATCATCAGGTCAGGTTGATATAGCTATGGCAGTAGGAGTGGAGAAAATGAACGAAAGCCCTACTCCTACTGTGGTCGAATTTATAGGCAGAGCCGGGAACTACTTCTGGGAATTTGAAAATTTCGGCCTTACATTTCCAGGATATTACGCATTATATGCAACAGCCTATATGTCAAAATATGGTGCTACAGAAGAAGATTTATGCCAGGTTGCTATAAAGAACCATTATTATGCAAGCTTTAATCCGAAAGCTCAGTTCCAAAGAAAGATAGATTTACCAACTTGCATGAACAGCAGATATATAGCATGGCCTCTAAAGCTCTTTGACGCTTCGCCTATAACTGATGGAAGCGCAGCTGTTATACTAGCAAGCGAAGAAGTAGCTAAGAAAATAACTGACTCACCCGTATGGATACATTCTGTAGGTGCTGCCTCAGGAAGTGCAAACTTATCAAAGAGAAATGACTTTACAGGTTTGGAAGCTGCAAGCATAGCTGCAAAAATGGCATATAAAAAAGCAGGTTTAGAAAATGAGAACACTGCAAAATACTTTGATGTGGCTGAAGTTCATGATTGTTTTACAATTGCAGAAATAATGGCATACGAAGATCTAGGATTTGTAAAGAGAGGAGAAGGATATAAGCTAGTTAAGGAGGGACAAACGTACATAGGAGGTTTAATACCAGTTAACCTGAGCGGTGGCTTAAAGGCAAAAGGACATCCTATAGGAGCTACTGGCGTAAGCATGGTGGCAGAGCTTTCTAAGCAATTATTAAACAAAGCTGACAAAGGAAGGCAAGCCACAATAAAAAATGGAAGAGCAATTGCCCATAATGTCGGGGGAACAGGTCATTATGCCTACGTAACAATATTGGGATTAGATAAACCTAAAGATTGAGGTGATAGATATGCCTAAATCTCAGAAAGAGGAAGCAATAGAATTCTTAAAGCAAATGGAATCTTTTGCAAACACTATGAAATCAAGTGTAGGATTACCTATGATAGTAGATCCAAAGACTAATGTAGCAATTTGGTATGATCAGAGAGAGTTAACGCTTAAGTTCATGATAAGTGTTGAAAAAACTAGAAAGTTCTTTGAGTCACTATCCGAAGGAAAATTATTGGCTACAAAATGCGTTAAAACTGGAGAAATACTATTCCCACCACAAGTTGACTGTCCTTCTTCATTAGATAGCGAAGTTGAATGGGTTGAATTACCAAAAGATGGAGAATTAACAACATATACCATAATTACTACAAAGCCTTTCAGCTTTTCACATTATAATGACTATACTGTAGGAATAGCTAAGCTCTCAAATGGAGTTCAAGTATTGGCATGGGTCAGAGAAACAGATCCTAAGAAATTAAGGATAGGAATGAAAGTTAAGCTTGAAATAGTTAAGAGAGAACCCGAAGGATATTTAACCTATGAATTTGTACCAGTTTGATTTTCTTCTCTTAATTCCTTTTGTTTTTTAATGAATTCCATAGCTTCTTCCTGTGTAGGTATCGCATTTGCACCTAATCTAGTAACCTTTAAAGCAGCTACTGCCTGAGCAAACTCTAATGATTCTACCGTTTTCATTCCCCTAGTTAAGCTTAACAAATAAGCCGCTGCAAATGCATCTCCACTACCTGTTGAATCCCTAATCTCTTTTACCTTAAATGCTGGCATATAACCAACAAAATCATTCGTATTTGCATAAATTCCTTTAGGACCCATTTTAACTATGACATTCTCGGGTCCAATAGTTTTAAGTGTTTGACTACATTTCTCAGGATTATCTAAACCCGTTAAGTTTTTACATTCCTGTTCATTTAACATTATTATATCAACCAGTTTTATTAATCCTCTTAATTCTTTAAGTCCTCTCATACTAAGCCTTCTTCCAGGGTCCCATGAAACTAATGATTCGTTTTCCTTAGCCACAATTGAAGCTTTAATAGATGTGTCAGGCCTTAAGCTAGCTATATGTATAACTTTTGATTTAGAGATAACTTCATTATCAATATCTTTTGGCTCAAGCTTTTCCGCACAACCTTTATACCCATATATTGAAATGTTCCCTGATCGATCTATCATAACTATTGAAAAGCCCGTTTCTCCGAAGCATATCTTAAGCCCTGAAATATCTACCTTAGACTTCATTAAATCTTCAACTATTGATCTCCCAAAAGTATCCAAACCAACCTTGGTTAATATGGCTGAGTTTCCACCTAGCTTCCTTACATTTAAGGCTACATTAACTGCAGAGCCGCCCGGACCTGTTGATTGTTCCAATATATCTGCTTCTTCATCTGGACTAGCAAACTTCTCTACAATAAACCTCAAATCCATTAATGCATGACCAACTGATGTTATATCTATTGTTTTTGAATTTGACATGTTTACTCCCTTCTAAACAGATAAACTAAACATTTAAAAACATGCTATTCAAATAATTAATAAATTATTTTTCTAGTTCTTTAGCTGCTTCTTCCGGAGTTTTATTATCATGAACTACTTTCATTACAGCTCTTGCCATACCCTCTATGTTGTTACTTCTAAATACATTCCTTCCTACAGCTACCCCACTACCTCCAGCCAATATAACATTATAGACATCTTCCAGAAATTCTATAGGCTTTTCCCTTACAGCTCCCCCGCTCATCACTACTGGTACTCCTTGAGCCATTTCAACAACCTTTGAAAAAGTTTCCTTGTTTCCGGTATAATATGTTTTTATAAGGTCTGCTCCAGTTTCTGCCGCTGCTCTGGCACCATACATAACAATTTGAGGGTCATACCTGTTTTTTATTGTGGATCCTCTTGGATATGCAAGTTGTAATAAAGGCATCCCATAATAGTTAGCACTTTCCTTTATTTCATACCAGCTTGATATCATTTCATTTTCATAATCACTACCCCAATATACTGTTGCTGCTATTGCATCAGCTCCTAAAGATATTGCTCCTTCAACGGTGCCCAAAACTGATTGTAAATAATGTTTCTCAGGCGGTCTAATATCACTTTTTCCCGTTAACTTAACAATTAATGAAACTTTATTAGCCCATAAATCATATGTTAACCTTGCCATTCCTGGCAACAACATAATAGCATCTACTCCTGCCCTTACAACCTTTTCTAAAATCGTTTTCGCTAAATATCTGTCTTCTTGGAAATCGCTAGGTCCGTGCTCTAATCCGTGATCAAATGCAAATATAACTACCCTATCATTCTTTAAAATTCTGCTTAGCCTAACTTTTACTCCAACATTAGAATAACTAATACCTTCATACTTATTCATTTTTAATCCCTTTTTTAATAATATATAAGGGGAACATTAAAAACACAAATGGAGTTGTCCTTAATGAGTTGCGAAAGCATTAGCGTTGCATTAACAGGTGCAAGCGGAATTATATATGGAATTAAATTACTAGAAGCTATTAATAAATTAAAGATTAACATAAAAGGAATAATATATTCTAAAGGTTCAATAGAAGTAGCAAAGGCAGAAGAAGGTATTAGTGAAGACGTTTATATAAAAATTTTAAGGAGCTATGGAGAAGTATATGATGAAAATAACTTTAATTCCCCACTTGCTAGCTCAAGTAATATATCAAAGTGTATGGTAATATGCCCAGCCAGTATGAAAACTGTTGGATTAATTGCAAATGGAATTCCTATGAACTTGGTATCAAGGGCAGCATTAGCTCATCTCAGATTAAAAAGACCTTTAGTAATAGCATTTAGAGAAACACCTTTGGGAACATCAGAACTAATTAACTTATTAAAAATCTCAAGATATGGTGGTATAATAATGCCTCTATCTCCTGGATTTTATTCAAATAAGAGCAGCATTGATGACATGATAAATTTTATGGTAGGAAAAATATTAGATGCATTAAATATACAAAATAATTTTTATAAAAGGTGGGATCCTAAATCTTCTTCTTTGGAAGGCTCTTAAATCCATCTGGTAAATCTATATCATCTACTTCGCTCAACTCTTCTTCAAATGATTTCATTTTCTTTGGTTGGTTTTCAACAGCAAATGCACATCTACCATCAGGTAACATAGCCTTCTTTTCACAATATGCATATCTGCAAGATGCGCCTATGCATTTGTCTCCGATCCAAGCGCACATAGCTACTTTTATTGGTCTACCCCTATAATGATCTGTTGAAAACCTCAAGGCCTTCTGACCACATTTGAAAAACGGACAAAGAGGATTACATTTATCTCCAATAGGTCTTGGTTTAATTTCCCTGCTTTGCTGCACACCCAAATCATTTTTATTTTGGTCTCTTTGGTCATGCCCTTGCCTTGACGGGCCTGATATATTTGATACCAATACATACACCTCATATATTTATGACTAGGTTTTCTGGTTTACCCTATTATATATTACGGTTTAAACCATTTAAATATTATGTATATTGTTTTATTTTTATCTTTAAGAGAAGATATTATAAAGTCTTTCTTTACACTATGACTTAGCCTTCCAGATCTTACCAATTCTATTGGATCAAACTTTTCGTCTATGTCATGATAATGTATTATAAATGGTGCGTGCTCCAAACCTGGACCTAACCTATATGCAACAAAATCTGAACCATACTTAAGTCCAGATCTTACTTTTAAATTCTTATTTCTTAAATCCCTATAAATAATATACTGCTTTTCTCTTCTATCTGTTATATTTAAGATTTTCTTAGCTTCATCTAGACTTTCAACTTTTTTATTATCATAATATAAATCTATTAAACCCTTCTCAATTAAATATAAAGCCTCGAATGAATTTAATATTAAAGGAGACGTAATATCAGTATCTACCTTAACTTTCTCAGCATTTATGGGTTTTCCAAAATATCCTGAAAAATATACCTTTCTTGAATCTTCTATATTGTTTATAATTACTACTCCATTAATAAAAAAAGCTTTAATCGGCATTATGCTAGCCCACTGAACCCTATTAATTTTATATAAACAGATGCATTATATATACAATCTATGCAATCTTCAAGATATTCAATTGTTTCTTTAAATGATATTAGCCTTGAAGGAGTGTTTGAATATTTTACTAAAACTCTTGCTAGGCCTTCTCTATAGATGATATCCCCTCTTCCTTCTGATTCACTTATTTTATTAAACCTTTCTTCTATGATCTTTCTTTTTTCTGAGTTACCTTTGGTTCCAGTAGATATTGACCTTAAAAGATCAACCAATGATTGAGAAGAACTGTATATTTCTCCAATTAAACCTTCTATCGTTTTACGAACTTCACTATCATTATTTTTATCAATACTATATGAAAGTAATAATCTATAAATGCCTGCTTCTAATTTACTAATAGCACATTCCATTTGAAGAGAGGAATTTATATAAAATTCCTTATAGGAAATTAGCTCCAATCTGCCACTTGCTAAGTAATCAAATATCCTATCTTTATTTCTTGAAATTCTGTCTTTTACCGACATTAGATCTTGTCTGTAAAATTTTTCTATATATTCATTTGTTGCATTTTCATGCATTTTAGTTAATAGTGTAGCAGATATATTTTGAATATCTTGGGCCATATTTTGCAATACTTCAATTAAAGTAATTTTAGATATACTGTCAATTGCCATGATTTGCACCCTTTTCTCTCCTTCTCTATACGTGATTTGAATTAAATAAAAATCTATCCTTAAACTTGACTTTATCTTTTAAGAATCTTTTTTAATAAGAAAAGAATTATTATAATTCATTATGCTGACCTCCTTCCCGGCATAAAGGATGAGGATTCCCTTAGCGTGGTTCATTAGTTCTCCTCAATTGTTTGGGTTTACAGATGAAAGCCTCACCTTTTAAGGCGGGGATGGATAGAAAAGCTTATAAGGGCTATTTCCTTATTAGTTATCTTGTGGTAAGTAGTGGTAAAACTTAAATGCCCTAGGTGTGGGTATGTATGGGACTACAAAGGTAAGAAACAATATTATGCAACATGCCCAAATTGCATGAGAAAAGTCAATATAGCCAAATACAAGGTTGAGTAACTATGTCTATGGGCAATGAGGGTTTACTAACCTTAACA
>OFEH01000050.1_pt1 | contig 44711 bp, 39 predicted proteins | sample 1521031 | NCBI WGS metagenome assembly OFEH01 (sample SAMN05518350, study PRJEB24110) | hypersaline lake metagenome | isolation source: Grendel Spring, Yellowstone National Park, Wyoming, USA | place: USA:Grendel Spring, Yellowstone National Park, Wyoming, USA | collected 2011-11-16
AACTCAAGCAAACCAACCTTAACACCCTCCTGATCAACCAAATCCACAAGCCTAACAGGCCTAAAACGCTCCACCCATGGCTCCTGGAAGGTTAACTGTGCTGCCTTAGACACCCGCTAAATAACCTACATTAACTTATAAACCTTAACCTCACTAATCCTCATTCGACTCTTCCTTCCCTTCCGCCCTACTCCTAAATTTATTAACATAGTCCTTACCTGGATCCTCAGTTTCATAAAGCTCCTTTCTCCTAGCCTCAAGTAGATTATCACTTAACCCGAGAAGGGATGCGTAGGTCTCAACCCTAACACCCATCGGCAAGTACTCCCTCCAGTTAATTACCCTAAGCAGATGGTGGGCCACCACTAGTCTCCTTGGCCTACCCTGGCTCCATATTCTAAGTAGGTTTGACTTAGCCAGGTCTAGATCCTCCTGCTTGAAGGCCCTTCCAAGTAGGTATGCTGGGAAGCCGCCGATGACCACTACGTCGGCCTTAATACTCAATGCAAAGTCAATGGCCTCGTTGGAGAGTGGGCCCTGTACATCGGGTAGGTAGAGTAGTGAACCTGAGTCATCAATTATGGCCAACCCGACAACATAGCCTGTTCTACTACCTGGCTTACCGTGGGGTATTGGTTTTGAGAAGATTAGCCTAGTGTTGTTGATGTTGATCACCTGTCCATCACACTTAACCCACTTACCCACTAAACCCTGCATGGCCTTAAATAGGCCAATACCCCTCCTCCTTTGGCTTGGGTTAACTGTTTCGTAATCCTTGGCGAAAACCACCTTACCCCCGTAAACTGTTTCGTAATCCCTATCCCCAGTACCCATGTATAAGCTGCCGTAGGGTGGCGTGAAGTGGTCCCTGTGGTAATGGGATATGAATAGGTAATCAACCTTATCAACCAGTTTCATTAAACCCTCCCTAAAGCCCCTAAGCGCCTCAAACTCCCTTGGGTGGGGTGGTAGGCCAAACCTAATGGGCACTAGGCTAGCCCCTGGGTCGAGGATGATCCTCAGGTCCTTGGTTTCAACGTACAGGCTCATGGACCTAACCCCAAGGCTCTCCTCACCAATAGGCCTAATGAACACGGTTAAGGATGCTAGGTACCGGTTTTAACACTTTCATTGCCAGTGAATTTAAATGCCCCAAGTAGCGCCAGGCCCATGATGAGTGGTGGTGCTGATAGGTACATTAACCCATGCCTATAACCTGACGATGATATGGCGTACCCTATGTAAAGTGGCCCAATTACGTTGGCTATTGGGAAGGCGGCATTATAGACACCGTAAGCCGTCCCCCTCCTGCCCAGCCCCGTTAACCGTGACACCAGCGCTGAACTCGAGACGCTGTAGGTTCCCCAAACCAGGGAGTACGTGGCCATGGCTGTGAAGGCGAGGAGCGGGTTAGGTGGAATTAGGGCGTTGATGATGAAGTATAGCCCCGCTAATACCAGGCTTAGGTTAAAGATAACCCACGCATTAGTCGACTTAAGCACCCTGGTGAATGCGTAGATTACTGGTATCTCCAAAAAGGCCTCAATGCTAAGCGTTAATGTTGCTAACGCGTACCCCATTCCCAAGTCAAAGGCGTAGAAGACGGGTATGTAGAGGTTCTTGGCAACATCAGTGAATAGGAAGATGACCACCGCCACGGTGAATAACCAGAAAACACCAGATATCCTCACGTGGTTCTGCACCACATCACCCACGTTCACTGTTACTACGTGTGAATCGTTAGTTGCTAAGCCCCTTGCCAATGCGTAGACGCCTAGGATCAGTAATGATGATAGTAGGAAAATTAATCTAATCCCGAATCTCCCCAACACGTAGCCTGTGAAGGCGGTTGTAATGGCATACCCTAATGACCCCCCTATCCAGAAGTAGCCGAATTCATCGATGGCGTTAACCCAACCACTGGCCTCAGCCATCACAGTGGGCATTAGGCCGGATAACACTAGGTTGGATACCAACAATATTACTACAAAGGCCACCAGTGGTAGGGGGAGGGCAAGGGCCATGTATAATGCGGCACCACTGAGGGTGGTTACTGTTATTATCCTTCCTCTCCTTTGCGGTGAGTCGGCTACCCTACCCCAGATTATGGTTGAGATGAAGCTGCTTAGTGATAAGCCAGATAACAGTAGGCTGGTTTCATCGATACTAATGTTAATGCTCCTTAGGAACAATGGTATGGCTGGGTAATATAACCCACCGGCGGCGCTGAACAGTACATTCACCTGAAACAGCTTGCTACCTTTAATTCCCCTAGCCACCACGGATCAGGCTACGGTTAGGCCTAAGACTTTAAATGCTCACCCTAATCACACAAGGCCTACCTAATCGGCAGTAGACTTACTTTATAAGCTAGCATTGTTCATAGGGAGCCATGTTTGATCCTTTTACTGTTCATTATTCATCTATGAGTGATGTCTGTGATGTGTTCTTAATAAGCTTTTGCGACTCAATAAGGGCTTTAATGAAGCTTTTATGGTCTAATATAGGCTAATCTCCAAGGAATAATGGGATTTTTCATGGTTAAAAGAGTACAGTTTAAACTCTTTTCCACATAAAAGATGCTCTTCATGTTTATTAGCCATTGCGTAGCATAGCTATTGACCAGTATGGCAGTAAACGTACAACAATACCTCGGTAAGGAGTATGAGGTCGAGTGCGATGGGCAGATGGTTAAGCTGAAGCCTGTTAAGGCATGGGTGCTTCAGCCAAAGGGCAGGAAGGGCGTGGTAATAGGGCTCTTTAAGTGTCCCAACGGGAAGACAATAAGGAAGGCAATAGGCAAGATTGAGTAATCAAGTGAAGCCGGTTAAAACACAGAATTAAACCCCTTTATTTTTCAATCCCTCATTTACACCGGTTTATATCGGCTCTTCTAGCTTCATCCTCAATCCTAATGAATGCCTCCCTAGGGTTACTTGACTCATAAATAGCCCTACCGACTATTTCGAAATCGGCACCATGAGCTATGGCGCAACCAGGCTTGACACCCTGTGCCCCAATACCTGGGCTAAGTATTACGTAGCCGCTACCGAGTATAGCCCTGGCTCTGGCTATTAGGTTAGGTTTATTACCGCCAATAACCACCCCAGCCGCATTAACATCCTTAACAATCTTAATTACGTAGTCGAAGTTGGTGTCGTAAAGTTCACCACCACTAGTCATGGATGCCAGTAGTATTAGGTCCAGGTCCTCCACTCTAGGAACATTAACACTACCCACGAACCCATGCATTATAACCCCCCTAATCCCGATTTCCCTAAGCCTACCGGCGATTAAGCCATTTATGAAGTTCACGTCAGCCAGTTTAGCATCCATTAGGAAGTAAACATCACTGTTATCCAAGATTAGTTTCCTCAAGCCCTCAGGACCTATTGTCAGTAACGTAACCCAACTAACCTTAACTATCTTAACTAGATCCCTCAACTCCCTCATCAACGCCCGGTATTTTTCAGGCTTCGTTAGATCCAGGGCTGGTATTACCCTACTCACGCCCTTTAAATCCACTATCCTATTGGTCATCTCCTCCTCAACAGCCATGGCCCACCTTTTAAGCTTTAGTTGCTGGTGGTCTGTAGTATTTTTACATAAGGAAACTCCCTGCGTCATGGTTAGGAGTCCACGCTCCCAAACCTAGGCACGGGGAGGGAAAAAGAGCAATGAAGCCAAGTGGCTAACAGCCACAAAAAGTGACTGTTAATCACGATGAAGCCGAGCTCTCGGTGTTCCTCCTCTTAACACTGCTCCTCAAGTCCTCTATCAGTTTAAGTAGCGCCGCCGCGTACCCCCTCTCCACGACTATGAAGACGTCGTTGTCGTACCTCAACATGTGCCTTATGGTGATTCCACTGGCCCTGGCTAATTGAACAAGGAATGTTACAAAGCCCACCGGTGCCCTTTCACCAAATATTATCCTAACCAGGCTGTACTCCTGCCCATTCCTACTGTTCACTATTTTGCCCAGGGCTGTCACTGGTGCTATTAGCTTTATCCTCTCCCCATCTGTTAGTAGTATTGAGTAACCCTTGAGTAGCTCCATTAATACGTGGGATTCGTAAAGCCTCTCAACATCGGTTAGGTTCAATTCAACCTCATCAACCCCATTGAAGATAACCACCTCAGCCCTCTCCAACGCCTCCCCTAGTTCCTTCACCGAAATAGGGGCTTTCCTCAACGTCAGCCTTTCCAGGGCCTTAACAATGGTCACTAGGTTAACCTCCTTACCCGCAATGGACTCCACTAGGGGCTTAATCTCCCTGGCTATTGCGGATAGGTTGGCTATCCCACTGAGCAACGTTACCATATAGAGCGGGTTCTCCTCCACAATAACCCTAACAGCCTGCTGGACGCTAACCATACTACAACTGGCGCAGACTGGTAAATAAATGTAACTTTTTGTCAAAAATAAGACTTAATAGGCTTTAAAATGCTTAGTGAGTCAACTCAACCATGGTGTATCTAACCCCACTGCAATATGCACTATCAGTGGTCTCGGGAGTGCTAGTAGGCTTCTCCCTAGGGCTAATAGGTGGTGGAGGCTCAATACTAGCTGTGCCTCTCTTCCTATACCTAGTGGGCTTAGACACAATGCCAAACTACCAGCACATTGCAATAGGTACCACGGCCCTTGCAGTTGGCCTAAACGCATACATAAACTCTTACATGCACCTCAGGAGGCATAATGTATCCCCCAGGGTTGGCGGTATCTTCGCTGGTGTTGGTGTCATAGGTACCTTAATAGGGGCCTACCTGGGCCACATAACACCCGGCACGGATTTGCTAATATACTTCTCAATAGCAATGATAGTGCTCGGCATCTATGTAGCAGTTAAGAGGGAGTCGGCCAAGGCGGGTACTAATGATGAGGTTCAAAGGGTTGTAGATGCCTTAACTAAGTGCCCAAGGTTAACCCTAGGAACCATACTGAAGGTTGCGGGTGCCGGGTTCGCCGTTGGTTTAATAAGCGGTTACTTCGGCATTGGTGGTGGGTTCCTGATAGTGCCATCCCTAATGTTCTCAGCTGGATTATGTATAACTAGGGCTATTGGAACATCATTAATAAGTGTGGGTACCTTTGGTATTGCAGGTGGTGCAGAGTATTGGTTCTACGGTGAAGTTATACCCCTAGTGGCTGTGCTTTATGTAATCGGCGGCATCATCGGCGGTTATGCTGGAACAAGCATAGCCGTTAAGGCCCCCAAGGATACCCTAAGGGTTGCCTACGGAGTGATAATAGTAGCCGTTGGGATATACATGCTTTATAAACTAGGTATTATATGAAGTAGTGACGAGCCTGTTAGGCAAGGCTACCTTAACATGGAGATAGCTCTAAGATGGCTGTTTTATTTTTCATAGTCATTTGTAATGCTTATTTCCGTTGATGACTAATCCTAGTTGGATTTATAAACTTGACCCTAACATTTTTACTGGTTACCCTGGGTTCCCAAGACCCATAGTGGCTGGGAACCCTAGGCGACAGAGTATCAACGTACTTCCTAATCTACTTGCCCTTCACTCAGCCAACTGGTTGGCCTGCATCAAGTTCAGTCACCATGCTTAAACTCCAGCCAACTCACATAGTGTACTTCCTTGGCTACGTGGTAGTAACCCTGGCTACGTTAATAGCAACCGTGTATTGGGTTACCTCAACAGCCAGTAATGGTAGCGCTAGGGCTCATGTTAATGCTGGTTGGTGGATAGTAGCTGTATTGTACTCGGCGCTGATGTTGTCATTCCTAGGGAGCCTCAGCATCTTCCAAACCCCAATAATACCATTCCCATGGGACACGGTCATAGCTGCACTGGTCACCCTTGGCCTATACATATACGGAACCTACAGTGGTATTTTAACGGAGGACTTATTCGTCGCTTTAAGGGACATGGGTATTGAGGTTAATAAGCCTTAAGTGGTGGGTTACGTTTTAAATTTTTTGTTTTAAATTTTAAGCATCTCTCTGTTGATACTAAGTATTATTTTCAAGCTGGTAGTAGGCCTAGTGCTATTGACCTTATCTTCTCCATGCACGTTACGGAGTCCCTAATCATCATATCCACCACGAGTTCATTGACCGGGAGTTTCTCCGATAGGCATGAATTCTCGGCGTAAAACCTAGCCAGTACGAATTCGTTGCTTAACTCAATTAGCCTATTTATAACTACCCACCCATCTTCTGTCGAATTAACCACGTGGTTAATGCCGATTATTTTAGCAACCTCAGAAAGTAGCCTTAGGCAGATTTCATGAACCTTAATTGGGTTTGAGGTGTTAGCCATTAATTCAGTCCTAAACCCATCTTTAACGTACTCTATACTCATTTATTCTGAACCACCGTTATGTTTTCATCTATGAATATGTTACTTTCATTGAACCCCTCCTCAAGCAGCAGTTTCTTAATCCTGTACCTATGGTCACCCTGAATCTCTATCTTATTATCCTTAACAGTACCTCCAGCAGCCAACTTACGCTTGAGGGTTTTAGCCACCTCCTCGAGGTTTATGCTCTTGGCGTCACTACTATCAACCTCAATCACCGTTACATAGTGAGCCCTCCTCTTCTCAACTCTTATCCTAATTAAGGCCTGCTCCTTAGCTATCGACTCCGTAACCTCATTGCCACCTCCGGTTATTGACGAGAGCAGCTGATCAATTGAGCTGTCCTGGTCAGGCCTATTGTCCACCTCACCCATGACCTACATCTACTAAATCCCGCATCCCCTATTTAAAGTTTCCTACAAAGACTATTAAACACTCAACAAAGGCATCGATGTGTTGATTCATGGTGGGGCCGCCGGGATTTGAACCCGGGATCACACGGGCATGCCCCACCCCACTGGGCAATGCAAACTGTACCCAGTGGTGGCGTCCAAGCCGTGCGTCCTAACCAGGCTAGACTACGGCCCCCTCATTTAACTCATCGAGTCACGGTTTATTAACTTTACCCATAGAGTGCTTAATCAATGCACTGATTGACTGCCCTCTGTTCACACCTAAATATTTTATGTTCGGCCTAAGCTAATCGTTAAAGAGACCCTTGAAACTAGGGGTGCTATAGTTCTGGGGGACTTGCCTAAGTGGCTCCAGAACGCATGGTTATGAGGATTTACCACACTGCCTTCACCTCAATGAAGAAGGCTAGGGAGTATGGAGTGATCCTAGTAAACCCTCGCCTTACCTCCACTGAATGCCCCATCCACGGGGTTAAGATCAACTACCAACCCGATGGAAGCAATGCTCCGAGGGTTAGTAGGTGCCTCATGGGTGGTGAGCTACGGCATAGGGATGCTGCCTCGCTCCATAACCTGAAGAAAAGCTAGTTATGGGAGCCCCATGCCATTGTGCTCGACAGAAACCCATGACCCACCCACCATAAGGCTCAGTAGGTAGCTAAGGACCAAGCCCCAACACTCAACCGTAATTAAGTATGGGGACAAATGGTTATCTGGAGGTTTGGGTATATTACTGTTAATGTAGTATTAGGTATGTGGCTACTATGGATAGCACTATGGGTGCTAGGAATAGTAGTGATGCGTGCAATGGCAGTAGCTTAACGGCACTCGAGGCAGCCCTGGTCATGCCGTAAAACCCATCTGAACCCACCACATGTACCTTATTCTCAAACTCCATGTAGCTAACCTCAGTATCTTCAGTCTCACCGCCCTTAACCGTATCTAGGATTAACCTAATTAAGTCACCTTGACTTACGCCATCACCAACAACGCGGTAGCCTATTTTGCCAAAAAAGCCCGTATACTGATGATTATCTGTTGTGGCGACCTCAGCAATGTACCCCTCCTCCCTTAGTCTCCTTCTAATTTCATCAGCAAGGGTGGGTTTAATGTTATTACCATCAATAATGACCAATGCGGCCCTCTCATCATTAAAAGTGATAGTCATGACATACACTCCGTTATCCCCTATCTCCATGAATGAACCAGGTATTTTACTTCTGGGTATATGAGATACCTTAACCCTTAATTCACCTTCCTCATCAGGTGTATCAAGTATCCTCTTCAATCCGTTAATTAGGTCATTAATGTCTTCATCATTCCACGTATTGTCACTACTAAAGCTATTTTGCGAATCGATTATTATCAACCTGCTTACGTCACTGCCAAGTCTCTTAACCACCTCATTATAAACGTGGGTGGGTATGTCATCCATTGACTTCTTTAACCTGGAGACGAACACCAGATTCTTACCATTAGCTATGGGTATCGACAGTAACCTAACATCCCCAGACTCAACGGTCATTATCGGCTTTGCCTTAATGACGTGGGAATGGTTACCTAACCTGAGTTTAACCATAGCCTGCCTTATGCTGCTAACTATGCTCACCGTATCGTCGTACGAGGCCGGGTCAACTTCATGGCCACCGACGCCATGCAGGTAAATAACCCTTGCCTTAATTGACTTAGCTGCTTTAACCAGTAGGGGTATGAAGTCGGCGCCACCCACGTGGCTGATAGGGCCTGTGTGAACGTATGGCACAACCACAAATGCATCATCACTCCCACCCTTTAGGTGAACCACGTGAATCTTAACATTAGCGTCCCTGGATGACTTAAGTAGGTGGAACTCCATGAAGGACCCGTCACCTGTTATCATTGTGTATATGAAGGCTCCGAACGTCTTTAAGTAGCTTAACGTACCACTGACCTTATGAATCATTATAAGCATGAGCATTATTAAAATGGACACTATTAGGAGTGTTAGATCAAGGTAAATCACCTTAACCATGTTAACGTATACGTAAGTTAATGAATCTAGGATTAGGTATATGGGTAATTGAAGCAGTACTGTTATGGCGAGGAGGAGTGTTAGGTCTGTTAGATAGCCTGTGGTTGGCCTAACCCCAATTGGGTCCTTCAATAGCGAGACAACCATTGATAAAGGCACCAGCGAGGCTAAGGTACCAGCCATCACAATGGGCTTCCTCTCTATAATGCTCATGACTGAATCTATGATTACCGACTCCACCATAACTATGCCCACTATGGTGTAGTACATTTTAAATGAACCAACCCCGGCAATTTTCATGGTTGCTAATGTTAATATTAACGATGTCAGGAGGTAAAATAGTGATGCTACTGCTGAGAATTGAAGTCCTAACCCGATCTCATGAAGTACCACAGTGGGGATGATTATCATCGATGCTACGCTGATTAACCTAATTAAGCCGCCAGCATGAATGCCAAATACTGCTCTATAACCCCGTTCAAATCTCCTACTCATTTCATCAGCCTAAATTTCGTTGGGCTATTAAAATATTCGCAACATCACTAAAGGGCTAATCCCTTAGCTCTTCCTTGCTTAATGAGGATGCCTTAATACACTTGCCCAAAGCGCTCTGCGTCGCCTATCCATGTTGCAGCGATTCTTCGTAATTAACCCGTAATTAACCATGAGTATTAATTGCACTATGGGTTTGTAATTGCTGATTCCTCATGGCTTCTTTCCCTAAGGAGACTTAAACAGGTCTCGCTCATACTTAGCGGTAATACCTTACATTCCGAGGGAAAGTATAAAAATACTTGCAGTGTACGTTAAAGTCTATGAACAAGGAGTGCATCAAGATTTGCGTTGCGGAGTGCTACGATAGTGATATTAGGGTCAATGAGAGTTGCCTTTCAGACTGCATAGAGGAGTGCCTAGTATCACCGCATGTTAAGGCTTCATTGGAGATGAAAGTTTATAAACCTACTCAGTGATGATGTTGGCTTGTGAGTGCAGCTAGGAGAGATTCTCAAACGTCATTACTGCCATTACCGGTACTTAAGGTGGAGGACGCTGGAGGATACATACCAAGTGAAGATAGGTGGACCTTGGTTGAATCCTTCGTAAGGAGTTACGGCTTGGTTAGGCATCAGTTGGACTCATTTAATGACTTCGTGGATAGGAAGCTCAAGGAGATAATACAGGAGTTCAACATAGACCTGGGAGACATTAAGGTTAGGTTTACTGATGTTGAGGTCGGTAAGCCAAGGTTTAAGGAACCGACAGGCGTTGAGAACGTAATATACCCTATGGAGGCTAGGTTAAGGAACATAACCTACGCAGCACCCATGAGGCTCAAGGTCATGCTTTACATCAATGGCGAGGAGTACACGGAGACAGTCCCCCTCGGGGACTTACCAATAATGGTTAGGTCCAAGTACTGCAACCTATATGGCCTAAGGCCGCAGGCCATGATGAAGAAACTTGAGGATCCTAATGACCCAGGTGGCTACTTCATAATTAACGGCAGCGAAAGGGTTGTGGTTTCACAGGAGGATTTAGCATTAAACAAGCCGATATATGACTTCGATGAGAGGGGTGCCACCAAGATACCTAGAGCCAAGATAATATCAATGGGGCCCGGCTACAGGACTACAGTAACCATTGAGTATCATAAGGATGGGGTTATCTACGTCCAAATACCCAAGATACCCACCAGGATGCCCTTCCCAGTGGTTATGAGGGCTCTTGGCCTAGAGAAGGACCAGGACATCGCACTGGCGGTTAGTGATAATGAAGAGGTCCAGAGGGAATTGCTTGCATCCTTTGAGATGGCTATTCAAGTAGCCCCAACCGTGGATGAGGCTAGGGACTACATTGGCAGGAGGATAGTGCTCGGGCACCCAAGGGATGTTAGGATCCAGAGGGCGCTTGAGTACTTGGATAAGTACTTCCTCCCCCACCTAGGCACTTCACCTGATGATAAGGTTAGGTTAAGCAAGGCCATTGAACTAGGCCAAGCGGTGGCCGGTGTCATTGAGCTTTACAAGGGTTGGAGGCAGCCAGATGATAAGGATCACATGTCTAACAAGAGGGTTAGGTTAGTGGGTGATTTACTTGCACAATTGTTCAGGTCAATATTCGCCCAGTTCGTCCAGGATCTTAGGAACCAGCTTGAGAAGCAATACTCGAGGGGGAAGATACCTGAGTTGAGGACTATAGTTAGGGCTGACATAATCAGTGACAGGCTTAAACATGCTTTATCAACTGGTAATTGGGTTGGCGGTAAGACGGGCGTCACCCAGATGCTTGATAGGACAAATTACCTATCCACCATAAGCCACCTGAGGAGGGTCGTTTCCTCGCTGAGCAGAACCCAACCGCACTTTGAGGCAAGGGACCTACACCCAACACAGTGGGGTAGGTTATGCGCGATAGAAACCCCTGAGGGTCAAAACTGCGGCCTAGTTAAGAACTTAGCCTTAATGGCAACAGTCACCGTTGGTGTTGATGAATCATCAGTGGAGGCCATGCTAAGGGAGATGGGTGTTATTGATGTCCTCGAGGCCAGGAGGAATGGGATTAAGGGAGCTAACGTACTGCTCAACGGTAGGTTAATCGGCGTTCATAGGGACCCCCAGGCGCTCGTGGCGGCCATTAGGGAGGCTAGGAGGAGGGGTGACATTAGTAACGAAATTAATGTCGGCTACATCGAGAAGCTCAATGAAGTTAGGGTTAACTGTGACGGTGGCAGGTTAAGGAGGCCATTGCTAATTATAAGTAACGGCAAGTTAAGGTTAACGAAAGAGCATATTGAAAAGTTAAGGCGGGGTGAGTGGACTTGGGACGACTTAGTTAAGAATGGGATAGTTGAATACCTTGATGCCGATGAGGAGGAGAACGCCTTAGTGACAATAGGGGATACTAAGGATATTGACTTAAGCAGGTATACGCATATGGAGATAATACCAAGCATCATGCTTGGTGCAGCCGCCCACATAATACCCTACTCAGAGCACAATCAGTCGCCCAGAAACATCTACGAGGCTGCAATGGCGAAGCAGTCACTTGGGTTCCCCTACGCTAATTACAGGTATAGGATAGATAGCAGGGGGCATTTGCTTCTCTACCCAGAAAGGCCACTTGTAACCACCAGGGGCCTTGAATTAATAGGCTATAGTGCAAGGCCATCTGGGCAGAATGCGATACTTGCCCTTGTTTCATTCATGGGTTACAGCATAGAGGATGCGGTCATGATTAATAAGGCCGCCATAGAGAGGGGTATGTTTAGGAGCATCTTCTATAGGTCGTATGAAACCGAGGCCATGAGGTACCCGATGGGTGAGAGCGATAAGATAACGATCCCACCACCCACGGTTAGGGATTATAGGGGTGCTGAGGCCTACGCCCACTTGGATGAGGATGGTATAGTGCCCCCTGAGGTCTTCGTCTCAAGTAAGGAGGTCTTGATCGGTAAGATAAGCCCACCGAGGTTCTACAGTGCGTTAGCTGAGAGCCAACTCGCAGGTGAGTGGAAGGATAATTCAATAACCGTTAGAAGGGGTGAGAAGGGCATCGTTGACCAGGTGTTAATAACGGAGAGCAGTGAGGGGTTCAGGCTCATTAAGGTTAAGGTTAGGGAGCTTAGGATACCTGAGCTGGGTGATAAATTCGCCTCTAGGCATGGCCAGAAGGGTGTGGTGGGCATGATAGTGCCCATGGAGGATATGCCATTCACCGAGAATGGAGTAACCCCAGACATAATAATCAACCCTCATGCCTTACCGAGTAGAATGACAATTGGCCAGTTGCTTGAGGCCATCGCAGGGAAGGCAGCTGCATTATACGGCACGTTAATTGATGCCACGCCCTTTGAGGGTGTGCCTGAGAGGGTTATTAGGGAGATGTTGATGAGGGCTGGTTATAGGTGGAGTGGTAGGGAAACCATGTACAGTGGCATGCTGGGTACTAAGCTTGAAGCCGACATATTCATAGGTGTTGTTTATTACCAGAAGCTTCACCACATGGTTGCTGATAAGATACATGCAAGGGCCACTGGGCCAATGCAGATACTGACTAGGCAACCCACTGAGGGTAGGTCTAGGGAGGGTGGGTTAAGGCTCGGTGAAATGGAGAGGGATGTCTTGATAGCTCATGGTGCAGCCGCACTACTGAGGGAGAGGCTTGTGGAGTCCAGTGACAAGTACGTTATGTACGTCTGTGAGGACTGTGGCATGATGGCTTGGTGGGATGACTTTAAGAAGAGGCCGGTATGTCCAATACACGGTGATAAGGGTAGGATAGCTAAGGTCATAGTACCGTATGCCTTTAAGTTACTCCTGCAGGAGTTAATAAGCTTAGGGATATACCCGAGGTTGAAGTTGTCTGAACCGGTAGGTTAAGTGGCTTACTTCCCAGACTTCATATACAGGCCATCGGACGACACGTATCAAACGCTTAATGTTGTATTAGCATTCCTTAGAATTAGCAAACACCAGTATGAGTACTTCATTGAGGTAGGTAGCGGCTCAGGGTACATAATTGTTAACGTGGCTAAGCTGCATGGATCCCATTTCAAAAGGTTCATAGCCACTGATCTAAACTGCACGGCGGCTAAGGAGACGGCCAAGTACGCTAGTGATGAGGGGTTAAACAATGTCGATTCCGTGTGTTGTAACTTAGTGGATTGCCTAAGGCCGTTAGGTGGATCTTTAATCGTCTTCAATACACCATACTTAATGTGTAGTGAGGATGAACTAAGTAGCGGTGACCCAGCCTATGTATCAATATGCAGAAACTATAGAGGTGACGTGTTGATAGGCGTCATTAACATTATTAAGAGTGGATGCTGCGAATTTATACTTACCGTCAGTGGCGATGGCCTAGAGTTCATGGAATCATCATTAAGGTCCTTTAAACCCCTCTACTTCATAGATATCATAGGCAACACACACATGATGTTTGAAGATGTGGCAACCATTCATTTAACTAGGCTAACCAACCTCAATGTTAATGTTTAGTAATGCCTCCCCAATATCCGATATGTACTCAAGCATCCTGGCTATACTGTAGAGTATTGAATCGAAGGATGCTATTATTGATGGTGAGGTCTCATACTCCCTTAGGCTACCCTGAAGCCCCCTAACCTCCCTAGCCTTCTCTCTGGCTAAATCTATTAAATTATTTATCTCATTGACGCTACTTGGTTGTGACGAAAGTGACCTACTTAGGACACCTATTAATTCCATTACCTTATCAATATATTCGATAACCTTATCCCTCTGCTCCTTAGGAATACCCATAATGTATTGTTGACCCACCTGGAGTAGTTCATTCGCTATCTGCACTATGTGGTCGGAAAGTCTCTCAAGTGACTTATTTATGAGGGCATAGTCAAGTATTGTCCTCGGGTCCTTAATACCCGAGGCCGATGCGTAATAGGTGCTTGTGGTCAACTTCTTAAGCATCCTATTTAATAACCAGTAGAACCTATCAACTTCATTATCCCTCTCAACTATGTCTGTTAGAATATTCTTATCTATCGTACTTAACGCAACCTTAATATCATCAAGCATGCTTTCGGTAACCCTAACTATCTTCAGGACTATGTCATTGATGCTTATGTCACCAGGTACGTTTATGAGGTTTTGAAGGGTTAACGTATTCCTACCCTCATCAACTATCTCAACACCGGTTAACTTCCTCCTTGCAATGTCCTTGATATCCTTCTTCATGCCTATGGTATTTTGATTGAAGAAGAGTCTGAAGATGTCGTAACCAGCTAGGTAATAGCCGAGTGTTATCCTGGTTAGCCTATCACCCTTAGCCAACTCGTCAGTAACCTCTATCTTAGCCTCGCTGAAAGCTGACCTAATGGTCTTTTTAGGCACAAGTAGTAGTGACATATCCCTCTGCGGTAGGAGTATAACCTCATCACCGGGCTGTAGGTTAAGTTGCCTAGCCCACTCCTTAGGTAATGACACTATTAATGTTGATCCACCGGTTAACTGTATTCTCCTGGTCTCGGACTCAAGTGACACTATAGATCACGTTACCTACCCCGCACTCCTATAAATACTTTATGCTTAATAGGCAGGATCAATTATTACCCAGTAATCACCATTGCTTATATCTAAAAACTAAGTCTAAATATTATACATTGAAGTTAGGCGCACCCAGAGACACCAACAGGTAGCTTCAACACAGTGCCGGGTTCTATACACTTTACTCAACATACGGCTTATTGTTATTTTAAACGATCACATTATTAATGCCTATTTCGCAAATAACCATATATGGAGGTTCAGATAGTTAAGGAGGAGCAGAGTGCCTTAAACAGCCAAGTCAATATAGGCAGGGAGATCACGGAGTTGGAGAGGTCCCTTAGAAGAATAATAAGCCACCTTGTTATCACAGGCAGTAAGGATATTGATAGGGAACCACCCGCTGATGTTTACGAGGATGGTGACAAGGTGATAATACTCTTCGACATACCGGGTGTACGTAAGGAGCAGATTAAGTTAAGGGTTGGTATTAATTACGTTGAAATCACCACTGAGCCAACTACATACGTAACCGCGGGTAAACCGATGTTGCTTGAGAGACTTGGGAATTATAAACTGCGTAGAAGGGTTGAATTCCCATTCAACATCAGGCTTGATGATGTTAAGGCGTATTATAAAGATGGTGTACTTCAAGTCAACCTAACCAAACTACCTGGTTATAATACAACTGAAGTTACTATTGAATAATAGCGGCTTCTTTAATGCATTTTAATAATTATTAAAAATCATAATTATAATAATTCTTGCTTTTAAAGGGAAAGTATCTACATATTTAAACTTTAAAAAGGGTTATGAATTTAGCCGATGAATGCGCATCATAGGTTTCTCATGGGAATACCCAAGGATTGGTTCACAGTTAACTGATCTTCAGTACCTGGTACTTTCACTGTCATCAGTCCTTAGAGCCCTTGGACATGACGTAACCATAGTGGTTCCAGGTAATGCCAATCCCCCAAACTACAGCGGCGTTAAGGTCATAGGTATTAACATACCCATTAAGGATTACCCAAACGTGGTATCCTATGGGCTTAGCTCATCAATGCAAGTCGTAGCTAACATGAGGTACAGCGTCGATGGCAAATTCGACGAAATCGTCTGCTTTGAGTGGGGTGGTTGCATAATGGGGTTACTGGCCAAGTCAACGCAGCCATGCTGCATGGGTTCCAGCATTAATTGCGTGGTGCTTTCAACAGAGTATGAACGTGGTGATCCTTGGAATGACGTAATGGCCTCATCCATAGCAAGCATTGAGGGTTGGATTTTTAGGCAATGCGATGGGGTTTACGCAGTAAGGCAAGGCACGGTGGATAACCTTAAGAATAAGTACAATGTGAAGGCCACCTACGTACCGTCAATCGAGGAGTTGGGCAGGGTGATTGCTGGGTGAGGGTTTTACACTTATCCTGGGAGTACCCACCACACATAGTCGGAGGTTTAGGTAGGCATGTTTACCACATAACGCACGAGTTAGTGAAGCTGGGGGTGAGTGTTGATGTGGCTACGATAGGGTACGAGGACTCGCACATGAGTGATGATGGGGTTAGTGTGCACTTGGTTGATGCATTTAAGGTCAGGGTACCTGACTTCTCATCCTGGGTCCACTCCTTCAACATTTTCATGGCCACTGAGTTAAGCCACATAGGTGACGTAGACCTGGTGCATGTACACGACTGGTTAACGGCACCAGCCGGCATCGTACTTAAGCATAGGTTTAAGGTACCCCTCATAGCGACCATACACGCCACTGAGTATGGGAGAAGAGGTGGGTTACACAGCCTTGAGTCAAGGCACATTCATGAGTGGGAGTGGCTACTAGCATACGAGGCTTGGAAGGTTATAGTGTGCAGTAGACTCATGGTTGATGAAGTTAAATCGGTCTTAGGGGTACCCAGCGATAAAATAATAATGATACCCAACGGTGTGGATAAAAGCCTACTGAACTTTAAACCTAAGTATGAACGCTCAAACTACGCCCTCCCCTGGGAATTACTCATAGTCTTCTACGGTAGGTTAGTCTACGAGAAGGGCCCTGACTCAGTTATTAGGGCGTTCGCCAAGTTGCTGGCAAGGTTAGGTAACGTTAAGCTAGTTATAATTGGTGATGGGCCAATGAGGGAATACCTAGTTAACCTGGTCAACCAACTGGGCTTGGGAAGTAAGGTATACTTCACCGGTAGGGTAAGTGATGACGAGCTCTACAGTGTGATATACCACTCCAACCTAGTCATACTACCGAGTAGGTATGAGCCCTTCGGTATAAGTTCGCTTGAGGCAATGGCCCTGGGTAAGCCATTAATAGCAACCAATAGGGGTGGGCCAACGGACTTCGTTAAGCACATGGACAACGGCATACTAGCCAACCCAGATAACCCTGATGAAATAGCCTACTACGCCGAAATGGTGCTTAAGGATGAGGGGCTGGCTAAGAGACTTGGGGAGAGGGCAAGGGAAACCGTGACCAAGGGTTACACCTGGGACATAATAGCCAGGAAAACTTACGAGGTCTATAAGGCTACATTAGAGGAGAGGGTAAGGGTTAACTGGTGAGTCAGGCATACGCCGTAAATCTTAGACGTTGTGAGCCACCTAATTAAGCATGGGTTAATAATCGACCCTACGTCGGATGAATAACATTTAAATCCGCTAATACGCACTTAGGGTAAATGAGCAATGGGGAATGTTTAACCGGTGCTAAGAGGGCAGCTAAGGCATTAGTGAACAGTAGGCACGCAATAGCCTTTACGGGCGCTGGCATTAGTACCGAGAGTGGCATACCTGACTTCAGGGGTCCTCAGGGCCTTTGGAAGAGATTTAACCCAGCGTTAGCGTCAATAGATTACCTTAATTCAGATCCCCGTGGATTCTGGGATTTCTACATAGAGAGATTTAGGGTTCTGAGCTCAGCTAAGCCTAATAAGGCGCACTTAGCATTAGCCGAACTTGAAAGACTCGGCGTTATTAAGTACGTCATAACCCAGAACATTGATGACTTACATAGGTTAGCCGGGTCAGTTAATATTATTGAACTTCACGGTAATTATAAGACGGTCTATTGCATAAGGTGTAACTCATCTTACCCATTTGAACTCGCGTTAAGCAAATATGAGTCTGGGGAGAACCCACCAAGATGCCCAAGGTGTGGCGGAATCCTTAGGCCCAACGTAGTCCTCTTCGGGGAGCCGGTTAGCGAGATTAGTAAGGCCCTTGAATTGGCTTCAATAAGCGATGCCGTGCTGGTCGTTGGCTCATCACTATCAGTTTATCCAGCCGCATACGTGCCGCTGGTGGTTAAGCAGCATGGAGGTGTCATGATTCTGGTGAACCTAGAGCCCACCGACTATGATGACTACGCCGATGTCGTGATGCACTGTAAGGCATCGGAGGCTCTTGAGCAGATCCTAAGCCAGGTGAAGTTGATTCTAGGTGGCGCTGGAGTTGGTGCTTAATATGTGTTTTTAACGTACTTACTCTCGAGGTATGTGAGTAAGGGGTCTGGGTTATATTCATCTCCAAGGTTCTTCCTTAAAAGCACCTTCGGCTCATAGACGGCACCCCATCTGTGTATCCTATCCCTTAACCAGTCCTTTATCGGATCCAGGTGGCCGTGCTCAATGAGGTTCTTGAAGTCAAGTTCCTTATTAATCCTATCCAGTACCATTGCTGCCACAACATTGCCGAGCGTGTAGGTCGGGAAGTAGCCTATTGACCCTTGGCTCCAGTGAATGTCCTGAAGCACACCCTCACTGTCATTTCTAGGCCTAACACCAAGGTAATTGTCCATTAGGGTGTTCCAGGTCTCGGGAAGTTCACTCACCTCTACCGAACCCTCAATCATCTTCTTTTCAAGCTCATATCTAACCGCTATGTGTAGGTTGTACGTGACCTCATCCGCATCAACCCTTATTAGGCTTGGCTTAACAGTATTGAAGTAGCTGTACACATCCTCCTCACTGAACTTACTGAGGAAGCTTAACCTAGACTTCAACAGTGGGTATATTAGCTTAACGAAGTACCTACTCCTACCTATTATGTTCTCCAAAAACCTTGACTGAGACTCATGTATACCGGTCGACGCCCCCCTAGCTAGTGGTGTGTAGGCCAGTGACTCGTCTATCTGCAGCTCATACAAGGCGTGCCCAGATTCGTGAATAACTGAGAACAGCGTTGACTTGAAGTCAACCCCCTCATACCTAGTCGTTATCCTAACATCACCCGGAGCCATACCCACTGTGAATGGGTGAGCTGAGGTATCTATCCTGAACCTCTCCCTAGGCATATTAAGTATGTTAAAGGCCACCTCCTCATTAACGACTCTCATCTCATCAACGTCGTACTTAACCCCCTCTAGTTCATGTGCAGTGGGGTACGTGTCTCTATCAACCCTGTTAAGAATACCCTTAATCCCACTAATCAACTTATTGAAGAGGGGGTCAAGGTCATTAACGGTTAAGTTCTCCTCGTATAAATCAAGCAATGCATTATATGGGTGGCCACTGTAGCCTAGCTTATCAGCCACCTGCCTGGTTAAGTCTATGATTTTAGCCAGGTGAGGCTTAAACATGTTGAAGTCACCCTTGGATTTAGCCTCCCTCCAAACCACGGATGCCCTAGTTGTTGTTTTACTCAACTCCTCTATTAGGCTTGGTGGAACCCTAGTGTAGAATTTCAGCTCATGCCTAATCACGCGTAAAATGCCCCTCTCATAGTCATTTAATCCATCCTCGCTCACCCCGTTAACTAGGCCCTCCAGCTCAAGCATTAACCTCTGTCTCATTAACATTAGCTGCGATGTGGCGAAACCTCTGTATTCAACACCACTCCTCGGCATATAGGTCTCTAGGTCCCAGCCCATTAATGACAATGCATGGTCAATCGCCCAGATGGGCTCATACCTCTTTAGAATCTCCTTCACCTTACCATTACTTATATTCAGCATAAAAACAACCCCTACGCTAAGAATTATTAAGTATTGCACTAATAAAATCCTTATGTCGTCGTCCTTGACGATGTTCAGCCGTTTTCTTAACTTAAGAGGGTAATGTCGGTAATGTGCATGATATGTTAAAGGTTCTATGCTATTAGATGCCAGTGGTTTCTCGCCTTGGTTAATGAGGTTTATGTTCTCTAGGGCTCAGTCTCATTACTAGTGTCTCCTCGTAGATATTGAGATTCTAGTGCCGCACCTGTATGCAGTGGTGGACACGTCTCATTGACTGCTAGTCTTGCTCATCCTCAGTCTTCAAGGCATGGTTCACGTAGATTTTTGGACTAACCCAAGAGGTGAGATCCCTCTTCTAACACTAAAGCGAAGTCGCTCAATGTGTTGCGTGTCTTGAGCAGTGAATGGTTATCGTTTGGGAAATCTTTATTAACAATAATGCCTAAACCGTCGCCATGGCTAAAGCTGGGGGAGGCAGAAAGGGCACTGCTAAGCCAACTAAGGCTAGGTTCACCATCAGTGAGTCTGAGTTCGCTGAGTTAAGGTTAACACAATGGTTCGGATTACTGGCATCACTAGCCGCTGTGTTCGCCGCTGGGCTTTACATTAGGCTTTACCCAGCGTACCTATGGGGTAGTTACATTAATGAGTTTGACCCCTACATTAGGTACTACTTAACTGAGTTCATGTTGAAGATGGGGGTTATTAAGGGTATAGAATGGTGGTTAAGCGGTGGTTTAACTAATGGGCACTTATACATTAATAATCAATTCTGGTACCCATGGGGTATTAACTGGGCTACAACACTATCCCCAGGTGTATCATTCACCGGGTTAATACTTTACGATATACTGGTTAGGAAGCTTCACCTAGACCTAACACTCCTCTCAATAGCAGTCTACATGCCGGGCATAGTGAATGCACTATCGGTGTTATCAATGTACTACCTGGGTTCAAGGTTTGGAGGCAGGTACGTTGGCTTGCTGACAGCCGTTATGGCCGCCTTCTCATTAATATTCCTTCAAAGGGGGGAGGCGAGTTGGTATGCAGATGCCACATTATTCCAATTCATAGCCCCCCTCGGTATGGCACTGTTCATAGAGGCCCTTAGGCAGAGGAATTGGATACCTTACGCAGCCCTGGCGGCCATAGTTAATGGCTTAACCGTGTGGTACTGGGGTTCATTCACATTCCTCGTGAACGCCTATGGTGCATATGCAATACTGCTATCGATATATGTGCTCTACAGGCTATATAGGGGTAGGGTGATACCGCTCCACGTTACGGATGGCTTCTCGGTGGATCCAGTTAATGCATTGGGTACCTACATCTTGACATACCTGGGCTTTGCAGCCTTCTTAGCCATGACCCCCAGGTACAGGTTACATGCGGTGCTTGGGCTTGGTGCATTGGGAACCCTAGCCATGATACTGGCCTTGGTGGCCATAGTGGTTGTCCTGCTTGAGAGGTTTGGCATGCGTAAACTGGTGACCGCATCCAAGTACATTATAGCCGCAGCGGTGATTTTCGTGGCCGTAATAATAGCCTTAGCCCTATCCGGCGTACCCGTCTTAGTACATATACCAGGTGGCAAGTATTTAGCGGCCTTGTTCCCAACGGCCCGCAGTGCCCTGGTGCAGAGCGTTGCTGAGCATTCCCCCTCAACGGCGCATCAACTTCTGGCGACGACGGGCTATACGCTGCCCTTTGAGGTTATTGGGTTAACCTACGCATTGTCCACCGTGGATGCAGCTGGCCTACTGCTATCGGTAACCTCAGTCTCGTCGGTGTACTTCGCCTCCAGTGAGGCTTGGTTAACCATGCTCATGTTCGCCTGGCTGCCTGTGGCGGCCTATGGGCTCTACTTAGTCATCAGGTTTGTGTCTAGGCGTGGTGTTGATGCTGTTGGGCTGTTGACCATGGCTATTGTTGTGGCCCTATTCGCAATTTCAATCATGGTGATCGCCCAGGCTGGTATACCCATAGCGGCTGCTCCACAGCAGATAGTATCAACCACCGAGCCCGCTATACCGTCAAGTGACTGGCTGGATGCATTATACTGGATCCAGTACAATACACCGAAGGCCTCGGTTTTAGCCTCCTGGTGGGATTACGGTTACTGGCTGGCTATAATGGGTAATAGGACTAGCCTAGCCGATAACTCAACGGTTAACGGTACTCAAATAGCGCTGATAGCCTCAGCCTTCACCACCACTAACGTTACTAAGGCCCTTGAATTGTTGCACAGCGTTGGGGCTAATTACGTCGTCGTCTTCATGCCCTACATGGCATTCCCCATAACGGTTCCCTCACCCATGTCGGCGCTTAGCATAGGTGGCTCGTCGCAGAGTTACGTGGCCCTCTGTGGTCTTTACCCAGAATACCCCACCGGTGGGGATTTCGTTAAAAGCTACTGGATGAGCACAATCTCAGGTAATTCACCTGAATACACGAATACCCACATTCTGAGCGCCGCTGAGATAGTTTACAGCACACCTAGTGGTGGAGTTAACACGCTTAACCTCTACGTTCCGTTGACGAACACTACGCTTTACCGCCTCCTATTTGACCTTGAGGCCCCAGCCTACTCTCTAGACGTTGATCAGTGCCTGGTTCAGTTGAGATCAATGACCACGGCGACCCCATTCACATTACCGTTGTGGCTATTCAACACCTGGCCCACCTACTCCCAGTCATCATCCTCTTCCTCATCATCCATACACTTAATAATGACATTCCAGCCTATACTAGGTCAACAGCTGGTACCACCTCCATTCGTTGGTACCAATACCACACTTTTGAATGAGCTTTACTACACCTGGTTTTACGGCAATTGGATAAGCCCACCCCCAGGCTTCCAGTTGGTTTACGTTTCGAGGCCTAATGGATGGGTCCTTGTGTATAAAATCAACTACTCTATACTTAACAAACAGTAGGTGTCATTAATCATTCCTCAGCATTTTACTTAACGTTAACAGTAATTATCCTAATACCCCTGATTCTCCTTCTCAATGCCTTTATAAGCCCAACATCGTCGGTGACAACAGCGACCTCAATACCCTGGGAAGCCAGGTCCAGGGCCAGGGCAACTATTGATGCATCAGTATCACTTAACCCAGAGTTCTCCAATTTTACCTGCTTAATGTGATCTGCATCAATGTCGATAACCTCCATGTTCAGTATGCCCAACAGGGCCTGGGATCTAGCATCCTTAACCTCATTAACCACTAGGCTGGTTGTAACAAGCCTATAGCCCATCGAGGCCATTTCAGTTATGGCGTAGGCGTTCCTTATGTGGAATAGTCCACTAGAGTCTATTATCAAAGCCTTAGTAATCTTGTCCTTAGTTTCTCGTACATCGCCACCCTTCTTATCCTCACTAACCTTACCTTCCCTAGCCATGGTCCTACCAGCATATTCGTGGCCTTGCCCTTTATAAATCCATCACAGATTACGTGCACCGCATCCATTGAGACAATCTTAACCTTAACGTCGTATGGGTGAACTATTGGAACCAGTGTTCTTGAGAATGGCGCCATTGGTACTATCAACTTAGACTTAACCCTATAATCAACCACAGGCCCACCTAGCGCTAGGCTATAGGCCGTGGAGCCGGTTGGGGTTGCCACTATTAACCCATCCATCCTGCCACTCATTATCTCCTCCCCAGATTCCTCAACTATGCTTAACGTAACCATACGCCCAGGGTCAATACTCCTAACCACAACTTCGTTCAGGGCGAAGCAACTTGAGCCATTGAATGATGCTGATAGGAGATCCCTCTCATCAATGTAGTACTCGCCATTAAAAACCCTAAGCAGCTTAGCTGGGTCCTCTGTTACAAGGACCTCGCTTAGGAAGTTTATCCTACCGGCTCCAACGTGAAGTATTGGTTTACCTATCAACTCCGGGTAGGTGTGTATGAACTTAAGTAATGACCCATCGCCACCGAAGACCATGACCATATCAACATCCTTGCCCTTACCCAAGTTCTCAAGGTTAAACTCCGTGTTAAGCATTGAATCCCCTATGGCTAACCATTGAATACCCTGGGTGAGGGAGATTAACCTACCTATGAATTGCCTAATGGCATCCTCACCGTATGCTACCCCAATGAAGATGCCGATCCTCATTTTAAACACTAATGCCGTAACCGGCCTTAAACCTTATAAGGTTTAAGTAAACTTAACATGCAGATCTCTCAATTGCGCTTACTGGTGCGTTTAGGTCAATGCGGATAGTGGGAATGTTTAAAAAATCCGGCCGCGGTTTTAAATATGGCCGACTACATGCGTGCAATGAGGCTTGTTGAATTCGGTAAGCCTCTTCAACTTCAAGAGGTGCCCATACCAAGACCTAGGGGCCCTGAGGTGCTGGTTAAGGTTGAGGGGGCTGGTGTTTGCCATAGTGTTGTTCACTTCGTTGATGGCAGGTTTGGTAGGATTGATGTTAAGGCCCTCGGCTTAAGAATACCAGTAACCCCAGGCCATGAAATAGCCGGTTCAGTGGCCGCCGTGGGCGAGGGTGTCGTGGGGTTTAAGGAGGGTGATAGGGTTGCTGTTGATCCATGGATTGGGGATGGGACATGCCACTACTGCAGGATTGGTGAGGAGCAGTTATGCGAGCACCCGATTAAGATTGGTGAAAACGTTGACGGCGGCTTCGCAGAGTACGTGCTAATACCCCACTACAGGTACCTCTACAGGTTAAGGAACCTTAACCCAGTTGAGGCATCACCACTACCCTGTGCCGGTCTAACACCCTACAGGGCCCTAGTGAGGAAGGCCCAGGTTAAGCCATCTGAGTACGTTGTTGTGGTTGGGGCTGGCGGTGGGTTAGGTACCATGGCCGTGCAGATAGCTAAAGTTATGGGTGCAGTTGTTATTGGTGTTGATGTTAGAGATGAGGCACTTAAGGAAATTGAGAGGGCTGGCGCCGACTATGTGGTTGACGGTAGGGTTAACGCTGTTGATGAAATAAGGAAGATTACGGAGGGTAGGGGGGCTAATGTGGTTGTTGACACCGTGGGTTCTAATGAAACCCTTAAAACCTACATTGATGCGCTGGATAAGATGGGTAGATACGTCATACTTGGCCTATATGGCGGTGACTTGATTTACCACGCCCCCTACATTACCCAGAGGGAGATTCAGATAATGGGTAGCTTAACTGGTAACTTGAATGACTTCATAAGCGTCATGAGGCTTGCGGATAGTGGCAAGGTGAAGCCCCTGGTCACTAGGGTTATGAGGCTTGAGGAGGCTAATGAAGCGCTTGATAACTTAAGGTATGGCAGGGTTACGGCCAGGCAAGTCCTCGTGCCTTAACATCACCGTGGCTTAACCTTAACTACCCCTAACCTTGCCTTGGGAAGTAACCTTAAGTCCATTTAGCACCAGGTATAACCCTATCAACAGCAGGACCACGCCCAATATTGGTATTACACCCAGGGCGATGCTAATGGTTACAGTCACAGCAGCCTTCTTAATGGTGCTCCTCTTACCGGTTAAATCACCAACCTTGATCAGCGAGTACAGGCACATTAGTATGCCCACTACGCCAAGGAGCATGGCAATGGCCATTATTATTGAAACGTAGATTGGTGTAACCACTAACACGGATCCAAGCTTAACGCTACTGATGATTGATGATAACCGTGCTAATATGTCAATGGGTTTAAGGCTTAGCTGCGTTACAGTCACGATGATTGAGTTTAAAACCCAAAGCAGGTAGGCCACAATTATTATTAATGAACCAACCCTACCCCACCTTAAGCCAATTGCAGCGTTAAGATCCCTGAAACCCCTGTAAAGCAGTATTACCACCGGCACGTAGGTTAGTGATATTATCAATGAGGGCCATAGGTCAGTGGATATTAGTATAGCGGCGTACGCAATCATCGCCATGAAGTCCACTGAACTAACCCCAACATATATACTGGTTAACATGCCCAGTACCACTGAGGCGGCTATTATGGCTAATAGGTCGGGTATTGCTAAGGTTACGGCAGCCCTGATTGGGTAGAGTAATTCATTCAAGTCTAGTTTCTGCATTGAAGTTTAGGTTTCTTAGTTTCTTTTAAACTTTAGGAGGGCACTTGCCTTCAGGTGCGGCTGCATGAATATTAATAATGCTTAACCTCTGGGTGAAATTGGTTGATCAATAGTCGGGCTTTACTGCACTCTTACCGTATACCTCATTAGTACTACGTAAATAACCAGGAATATTACCAACGCTGTTATTGGGTCTAGGAAACTCACCGTAGTTAGGCTGAAGGCAAGGTACACTAGTATTGACGCCACAAATGCGATTGAGGACATCATCAACATGTGCTTAACATACTCACTTAACTCACCTTTAACCTCCTCCTCACTGTAGCCCTTACTGACCAATTCGCTGTACAACCTATTGTACATTCTCAGCATCATTGATACAACAACAGCCAGTTCAACGAACCCTATGGAGTACCCCAGGGTTGTTAATCCCATGGGGTTAACGTAAAGTACATACACGTGGGTTACGTACACTAGGTATCCGCTAGATAGCGCCAATATAAGTGACATGAATATGACCGTTATTAATGGCTCGATTAATGGATTTCCCCTAAACATACCCAATACCCCGGTGATGAGAGATAGCCCCATGAAGGCGAGTGAAGTAACCCTAGCGGCTGGGTCACCATACATGAATACCACGATGTATGGGATCAGTGGTAGTGCGATGGATAGTAAGCCTAGTTGAGCTCTCATACGCTCCACCCTATACTGGACAGCACCTTAACCGTAATCGGCCCGATACCATCACAAACAGGGTCCCATGGAAGAACCCTAAACCTGGATGGGATTAACCTATGCAACCTAGCCCTATCCAGCGCAAGCACCTTGGCACATCCTATTTCAGGTAGGCTCCTCCTCATTATCATGCTGTGTGGTATTATGTCCAGTAAAAGCCCGTAGGTTGGTATTGACTTTAGGAACCCAACTAGCCAGTTAATGTTATCACTGGTGATGCTGGTTACCATAACCACAATGGGCCTCGTCTCGTTAACCATGACCATTAGGGATGGGTCATTTAAGTAGGCGCTTGGCCTAGCCTCAACGCCTATCAGGGCCCTTTGAATCTTGTAGTAATGGCCCATTCCTGAGCTCGGGTAAACCTTACCCACAGCTGTCCATAGGCCCACGTTGTAATTATACCTAAGCAGTAGCCTAGACAATGACAGCACTATGAGTATGCCGTACTCCAGTGGGTTCTCCTCCCAGGTACCATACCGCATCCACCTACCTGTATCCAGTATGAATAGGACTGTCCTTAAACCCTCACGTTCATACTCATTAACCATTAATTCGCCATTCGGGGACCTGGCCGTTGCCTTCCAGTTTATGAACCTGTATGGGTCACCTGGAGCATACTCCCTCACGGACCTGAATTCCGTGGAGAATGGCCCAAGCCTGGATGGGGGTGACCTTGGGAAAACCTCCCTAGGCTTAATTATACCCGTGGCTCTGGTTATTAACTTAACCTTAGGCATAACCTCAACCTGGACTGACACATCAACGTAGCCCTCAATGGGTTGCCTTAAGCCGAATAGGTCGTGGTAGACGTAATCCACGCCCCTTAATTCATAACGCCCCCTCCTAACAGCCCTAAGCCTATAAGTGAAGCTCCTCTCAACGTCACGGGGACCCTTAAACACTATGTGAACATTCTTACCGCTGGTTAACTCAAAGCTCTCCGACTCAGGGCTACCTGGTCTTGGTGGTAGCCTAAGCGTCATTATGCCGTAACCACCCATTACCTTCACCTTAACCTTAACCTCAACCTCGTCATTAACGTAAATCCTACTGGGCATTACAGCCAACTCTACATTAACCCTAGGCCCACTGTCTATCATTAACGCCAGGGAGACTAATATCATGGGTAAGGCAACCCCGATTACAAGCGGCTTAACGGTTGATAGTAGGGCAACCGCTGCCGTAACCATTGATAGTGTGGCCAGTAGTATGACTGTTTTCGCCGACTCCTTAACCATATACCTCACTTGGGTACAGGCAACTTGCTGACGTACTCAGCCACAACGGACTCACCCCTAACGCCCTCTAGGGTTACCTCAGGCTTTAACACAACCCTGTGGCCGAGTACATCAGCGGCTACACGCTTAACATCATCAGGGATTACGTAGTCCCTACCTTCAAGTAGGGCCATGGCCTTACTCATCCTCATCAGTGATATTATCCCCCTTGGACTTGGGCCTGCCAGGACCCTTGGGTCCTTCCTTATCACCCTGAAGCTTGATATGTAGCCCAGTAACTCGTCACTAACGGTTACTGAGGATTCCAGGAATTGCCTAATTTCAAGGAGTTCACCGGCATTGGTCACAGGCTTAACGTATATTGTGGGGTCATCAGTACGCCAGGTAATCCTCCTCTTTAGAAGCCCAATTTCATCATCAGGGTAGCCTAAACTAATCCTAATCATGAATCTGTCAAGCTGTGCCTCCGGGAGTGGGTATGTGCCCTCCAGTTCAATGGGATTTTGGGTGGCTATCACTATGAATGGTTGAGGAAGTTTAAGTGTATCACCCTCAATAGTCACCTGTCCCTCCTCCATAGCCTCAAGTAAACCAGCCTGGGTCTTGGGCGGAGCCCTATTAATCTCATCTGCAAGTATGAGGTTTGCGAATATGGGACCCTTAACAGTCTCAAAGTAACCTTTATCCTGTCTCCAAACCTTAGTACCTACTATGTCGCTTGGTAGGAGGTCTGGGGTGAACTGGATCCTACGGAACTCAAGGCCAAGTAACCTAGCCACCAGCTTAGCCAGAAAGGTCTTACCTATCCCTGGGTAATCTTCAATAAGCACATGGCCCCCGGCTAATATTGAGGCTATGATCTTAGAGACAGCCTCAATGTCGCCAACGTAAAACTTCAAGACCTCGTCAATAATACTCCTTGCCCTCTCAGAGGCTGTATTTAAATCCATAGCCTTAGCGTGCAGTGCGCCTAATAAACATATTTCCATGGTGATAATGTCACGTCATCCTAAAGTTAATTTACCGATAGGAAGGCGGTGCCGAGGGCGCTACTATACCCGGCCATAGCCTGAATGAACCTTATCCTCCTCATACTGAGCCATCATGTTTAGTACATTGTTAACCATGTTAATCCTCCTAGTAATCTCTTCCTCAATGCTGAACCTATCGTATAGCTTGTTGGGTGAGTACTGGTAATCGATCAACTCGGCTAAGACTTCAAGAACCTCGTTGTATTCAAATCCCCCGCTGGCCATCATGTATGCCAGGTAGGTTAGGAGCTTATCCTTACGGCCATACTTAACGAACTCATCAACAGCCTCATTGAAGTACTTAAGCTCAGGTACCTGAATGACCTTAACCTCACGCCTATGGGCCTCGTAAACCTCCTCAGCCATCTTCTCAACATCACTTGAGGCGACTGTGTAGGCCCTATAGCTTATGTAAGTCACAAGCACTAGTGTCAATACTATTGATACGGCGAGTATGTATATGTTGTAGGCCGGCGGCTTAGGTATGGCTAGTGCCATGTAGAATAGGCCAAGGCCGAAGAAGGCGGCTACAATGCCACCATAAGAATCCTTAAGGTAAAGGACTGCGTTACCAATACCCCTACCTGGTTGCGCATTAATTAATGCGGTGAATGAAAGCGCCAAGGCCGCTAAGGCTGAAATTGCAAAGGGGTATGTGAGTGGCCTGTAGGCCAACCCAAATAGCGAGGCCAATGAGAAGAGTGCCACAGCAACCGCCATCTTCCTGAGGAACTCACCGACATTAACATTGGTTAATGAGTAACTTGAACCAAGCCTATTAATCATGACTGCTGATGCTAAGAGTAGTAGTGAGGCTAGGGCAATCCTGGCATCATAAATGGGTGTAATGAGGAATGCGCCAAGTGCCATCAATAATGTTAACACCATGTATGCGGCGTCATTTACCTGCCTTCCCATGAACCATGGCCTACCCTTCGAGGCCCTTACCTCGTTAGCAAGGGTGATGGCTAATGAGGCAGCTATGGGTATTGACAGTATGAAAAGTATGTAAAAGCCCACTGGGGTTAGTAGGATAAGTAGCGCAGTCACTACTATCAATATTACGTAGTAGGTGATGTACCTAACCAACGGAACCCTTACCCCATTAACCACAGGTTATCACCCTTGGGTTTGTGTGGGATTTGCCCAACGCCCTAATGAATGCCTCATAATCAGCCCTACCAATGCTCCTCTTACCGTAGTAGGCTCCTTCAAATATCCTGGTCATTTTAATGGCCTCAGCCCTATTCCTAATTACACCATCATTAATCAGCTTATTTACCAATTCCCTAGGAGTCATGCTACTGGAATTCTTTAGGCCAACCACCATGTTGAGCCTAAATAGCCTCTCCAAGTCCTTTGAGTAGTCAGTGAACCTGATGTTTAGGTGTTCCGAACCCTCACTGGACTCACCAGTAACCTCATAACAACCCTCCCTGGGTGCGGTGATCTGGCCATTGTTAATTAACAGCCCTGAACTGGCCTTAACCACAACGTCGTCCTTAACCTCGTACTTAAGGGGCTCATTAACACCCCATATCAGCGGCAGGTCAGGTGGTATACCCACCCTTAGTAGGTTTCCACCACCCCAGCCACTTAGTGAGTTAATTCTCTCATTGGGCAGCAACTCAATATTAGGCTCCACGTACCCCTCAGTAACCCCCCTAACCGGGGCTGTTGGCTGCATGGACAGTTTAGCCACGTCTCCAGCGCCCCCCTCAGTTTCACTAACCTTAGGCCCCTTACCCCTTGTTGTTAAGACTGCGAAAACCGATGAGGCAACCATGATTATTACCAAGGCAGCTAGTACAGCTGTGATTGGTAACTGCGGTACAGTAGCCACCTGCTGGGTAGCCTTACCCCCGCTTCCCATCCCGCTACCATGCCCAGTACCGTTAATGCCGCCTTGCTGCGGCGGATGCGGCTGTGTTACATTAATCATGGCCACCCTCCTAGTTATGTTGGGTATAGGCAGCTCAATACTAATTACTGGTATTGGTACTGACGGTAATGTTAAATTGGGTAGCTTGATCACGGGGCCTTTACTGTGGGGTATGGTTATGTTAATCAGGGGTGGGCTTATGGTTGGTGCCCCTGAGCCACCGCCACCACCTTGTGAACTGGGGGTTATGGGTAGCGTCACGACTCTTATTGATGATGTTAGAAGCCACAGCGAAATCAATCCAATGACCAGTATGATCACGGCGTCCCTCCTCATGCTTGCGTAAAACCGAAATCGGCTATATTAACCTTTCCCCTGCCGCATACGGCGTTGTTCACAAAGTTTAAAAAAGCCTAGGTGCATATGGGGCTAATGGCTAGTGCGCAGCAGAGGAGGTTGCCGATGTATAAGAGGATTATTGATGAGAATAAGAGGAAGTGGATGATTAAGGAGTACCTCAACATAGCCTTAACCAGGAATAGGTATGTTGATTCCATTATACAGAGGACTACATTGGGCACTAGGGTCATTGTAATAGCTGAGAGGAAGAATAGAATAATCGGTAGGAAGGGGCAGCAAGTTAAAGCATTGGCCGACATATTAAAGTCTAAGTTTAACTTAGATAACGTAGTGATTGATGTCATACAGGAGCCGCATCCAGAGTACAACGCCAGGCTCGTTGCCCTTAGGATAGCCGATGCCATGGCTAAGGGCATTAGGTTTAGGAGGGCGGCTATAATAGCCCTCAGGCAACTCCAGGAGGCCAATGTCCAAGGCGCCGAGATAATCATTAGTGGTAAGTTAACCACTGAACGTTCAAGGTTTGAGAAGTACAGCATGGGGATAATGGTTAAGTCAGGCCAGGACTCACTTGAAAAGGTTCAGGAGGCCGTTATACCAGTGCTGCTTAAGCCTGGCATATATTCAGTCAGGGTTAAGGTCATACCACCAGAGGTTAAGTTGAGCGATAGGTTCACCATTAAATCACCGGAGGAGGTGCAGGCCAAGCAGGTTGAGGCGGAGGTTAAGCAGGAGTCTGAAAAGCCTGAGGAGGGGTCTAACAGCCAGCAGCAATAACACTTAATTAAACACTACCCACCCCCCTCCCGGTGCAGCCAAGTGGGTGTTAAGGTTGCCTTAATTGGGGTCGGTAGGATTGGTTCAATACACTTGAAGAACCTAGTTAGGTTAAGGAGTGAAGGACTTGTCGATGAGATTACCGCAGTTGACGCTGACCCATCAAGGCTAAGTGAGGCTAGGTCAATGGGTGCTGATGAGACCTTTGACAGTATCGACGCTGCATTGATCAGGCACCCTGAGGCAACGGTAATAGCAACACCAACTAATACGCATTATGAAGTAGCCTTCAAGCTGGTTGGTAAGTCACATCTACTGGTTGAGAAGCCGGCCACGGTCACGTTGAGTGAAGCCATTAACCTACTTAATGAGGCGAAGAAGTCAGGCAACCTAGTAATCCCTGCCATGGTTGAGAGGTTTAATGAGACGGTCAGTGAAGCCATCAACATGGTTAAGGAACCAATTGCAATATCAATGGTTAGGGTAGGCCCGGCACCGCAGAACCCCACCCAATACGTGGGAGTTATCTATGACCTTGCCATCCATGACCTAGACCTGGCGTTGATGATGACCAAGCCCATTAAGGCCGTGGTATCAAGGACAGTGATTAACATGTATGATTCAAGCATATTACTCGACCTAGATGGGGTATCAGTGGGCATCAGGTCTAAGTGGGTTAACTCAGGTAAAATGAGGGTTCATGTTTACATTAGTCCTGGTTCACTGGTTGTAGCTGATCTAGTTAATCACGTGGTCTACAATAATGGGGAAGTTAAGCGTGTGGAGCAACGTGAGGAGCCCATATACCTCGAGGACAGGAACTTCATAGAGGCTGTCATGGGTAAGGCTAAGCCCTTCTCAACACTCCTGGACCACATCAAGTGCCTGAGGATAATTGAAGCCGCCCAAAGGGGAATAGCATCAGTTGCACTTTAAACACTCCCACTGAATGATTAACATCACTGGTATCTTGGTTTCCCTTACCAGCTAATCCACATTACCGTTAGCTTCACGGTCCACCCTGTGAATGTGCAGTGAGAATGAATGAGGTTTAAGAAGGGAGTAATGAATAAAATTGAAAGGGTTTAATTTGATTGTGAACCTAAATGGTGAAGGATTATCCGCTACTTCTATCAACAATGTTCTTCGTGAATGTTCTAGGCTTAAGTTGCCTTATTATGTAATCGAATGCATCCCAAGGTCTTGAATGCTTGCCACAGGTGTATACATCTATTGTCGCGTAGTTGTAAGCCGGCCAGGTGTGTATGGCTATGTGGGACTCAAGCACCAGTGCAATGACCGATACCCCACCCTTATCCCCACCACCGAAACGCCAGACTTTAACATCAACCAAGTGCATGTTGGCAACCTCAGCGGCTTTAATAACCAGGTTCTTAAGGTATTGTTCATCTTGGAGTAGATCATCTTTAACACCCCATACCTCACCGAACACGTGCCAACCAACCACACCCTCTTCCCCAACCCCTGATCGTGGGATTGGACCCTCCTGCTGTTGCAGCATTTTTCCAATTGCCCGATGAGTCAAGTGGTGAGCCTATTTTTAAACATTTCCCACCCTTAACTTCATTAATATATATTCAATGTATCAATTTATTATGTTCTAGTTTATGCATGGTTAAATTTATAGGGGTTAATAATCACTAGCACGAGTGACTATATAGCTAAGTTTTAAAATTAATGAGACGCCAGGCGCTGTCTCATTAATCGGCTAATTGGAGAAACCTTTTCACATTAATGGAAATCTTTTTTATATTCTTTACGCATTTATTTGATTAATCCCCACTATGTGGGCTTCACGGCAATGGGTTTATAAAATCAAGCTTTATCAGTATTCAGTAGCCCGCATCAAAGGCGGGCCCTCCTCACGCCGATGTGGGCTATTGAAACCAGGAATGCCATAGTCCTGGAGAATTTACCTAAATGGACGCCGGAGCGCATGATTAAGGATGTAAAGGATAAGCAACTTAGGCTGAGAATCTATCGTGCTGCTTTCGCTTCAATGAAAAGAGCCATCATGGAGAAGGCTAGGGAATACGGTGTCCCAGTGATTTTGGTTAATCCATCTCATACATCTACTATCTGTCCAATTCATGGGCAAGAATCATCTACCAACCTGATGGGGGCAATGCCCCAAGGGTTGGTGTCTACGAGAAGGGGGAAGAGAAGCGGCATAGGGACGTGGTTTCACTATACAACTTAAGGAGAAGAGCTGGAGATGGGAGCCCCATGCCGTTGGGCTCGACGGGGACTCATGACTCACCCACCATAAAACTCGGTAGGTGGCTGGGGTCCAGGTCCCTACACTCGATGAGAGTGTAGGGACAAACGGAAACTTATATTAATCAAGCGGTAATGCTTATTGTAAGTGATGAGGAGGCATTTGCATGAGTGGTGATTAATGCTGGAACTGCTGATCAATAAGTAGGTTATGGATTACCCATAGTAGTGTTTATTAGGTACTGCGAGGACTGGTTACGCATGACTGCGAGGATACCTAAGGCACTAACCATTGCTGGCCTTGACTCGGGTGGTGGGGCTGGTATAACCGCCGATTTGAAGACATTCCATGTAATGGGGGTTTATGGAATGGTGGCGTTAACCGCTGTCACTGCGCAAAATACCATGGGTGTTAGGGCTGTTCAGGAGGTTGACCCATCCATAGTCGAGGCGCAGATTGACGCCGTTGCCGAGGATATTGGTGTCGACGCGGCTAAGACGGGGATGTTAAGCAGCTCCTCCATAATGGACGCCGTTGCTCATGCAGTTAAGAAATGGGGTTTCCCACTGATTGTTGACCCAGTAATGTACGCTAAGAGTGGGGATCCTTTAATGCGACCCGAGGCCATGGAAACCCTGAAGAGGGTCATAATCCCACTGGCTAAGGTTGTGACACCGAATGCACCTGAGGCAGAGCACCTCTCTGGGGTTAAAATCAGAAACCTTGATGATGCCAGGGAAGCAGCGAGAAGAATAGCGGAGGAGCTTCACCCTGAGATTGTCATAGTTAAAGGTGGCCATATAGGTGGCCCTGAAAGCGTCGACCTAGTCTACTTCAGAGATACAGGTGAATTCAGGGAATTAAGGGCCCCTAGGATAAACACCAGGAATACTCATGGAACAGGGTGCAGCTTCTCTGCAGCCATAACGGCTGGGTTAGCTAAGGGCATGGATGCTTGGGATGCCATTAGGCAGGCTAAGGAACTGATAACAATGGCAATCCAGTACTCCCTACCACTAGGCCATGGACATGGGCCAGTAAACCCCATGTCATGGATTGAGGTGAAGGCCTATACATATGATGCGCTAAATGACTTAGGCATGGTGCTAAGCTCAATCGCAGGGAAGGTTCATGAATTAGCAGATCCGCAGGATAATGGTGGTATCGCGGTTGCACTACCTCAACCATATATGGCTAGCCCCAGTGGCATAATTACGGTTACCTGGAAGGGTATTGAAATGGGTCTACCAATTAACAGTATACGCCACAGTAACAGTGGTAAACTAGTTAGGTATGGTTTAGGTGCCTTTACTAAGCAACTGGGGCTGAGGGCATTGGCAGTGGTAAGTGGCTTAAGTAATGTCACGGCTAAGGCTAGGGTCAAGCTGAGTACATACGAATATGAGGGCATTGGTGATGAGACCACGCAGATTAGTAATGCGCTTGACAACGCCACTAAGGCTTTAGGTAAGATACCTGAGGCTATTCACGTAAAAAGCCTCAATGACCTTGTGATACTTGGCAAGTCAGTGGCATCAGTGGTTGATAAGGTTAACCTGTTACTCGGTTGAGGATTCACATACCGGCTAGGCTTCGCAAGGGCCATTAAAAACCCTTAACATACTGATGATGTGGGACCTCATTGAGGGATCTTTGGTAATTTTATTAAACCTTAGGTATAGTCAACACAGTGGCTGATGTACAGAAGCAGGGATTATAAGGATGTTAGGAAGCTGCTGGTTTGGCTACTATACGCCTCGAAGGGTGGAAGGACGAGGCTTAGGATACTTAACATACTTAAGCAGAATGGTCCACTAAACGTCAGTCAAATAGCCAGGATGCTTGAGGTTAATTATAGAACCGTGACCTATCACTTAGAGATCCTGGAGGCTCATAACCTAGTTGAGAAGACCCAGACGGGGCACGGAATATACTACAGGTTAAGTGATGCCGGCCTGGCCAACTGGGACCTAATAGAGATGATACTTAAGGGTAGCGCAGACAGTAGGAAAAGGCTATAATGGGTCTGTTGTTACTTTCGATGATTTTTAGTTACTTCTCGTTATTCCTGGTTATATAGCTTTTCGACCTAATGATTATTAATCACAGTCCGGAGCCCTTAATTGGGTGCCGAAAGAAGTCTCAAATGGGAGGGGTTATGGCGTACCCCTCGATGGAATCCCATGAACCACTGTTGACGCGGATTATACCGTGGCGAGGACTAACTTACCCAGCCAATGAGTGGGAAACGCTATGAGCCACCCATTAGTCTCCTCATTATTGAATTCAACATTCTAATGGTCCCCTTATCCAGTACTGTGGACCCGGCGCTCTCTATAAATGTCTTCAGGGCGTTAACATCACTTCTATAACTACCTGCATACTCATCCCTGTAACTCAACACGAGAGCTCCATCCCAACCCAGTGACGTTAGTATCCTTATTATCTTCAAGTAGTCTATGGGCCCATTCATTACGGGATAACCACCTCTCCCACCCTTAACATTATGAGCATACATGAAGTGTATTGAACCCAGGTTAGGTAAGATAAACTCAAGCAGTCTCCTTAAACCTCCAAAGGATGGTACATTCACGGTTAAGCTGAGCCTATGCGGTGGGGGAACAGTGGGTATGCTGATGCCGGGTTTGATGACCCAAGACAGCGTAATGTTGTACTCGGCGGCTACCCTAAGGAACCTAGTTACCCCACTGGCCGGTGGATTTAGGATTACATTATTTAGATTTAGGTAATTTGCAAGCTCCAGCAACCTTACTAGGTTCCTCACGTTCCTCGGTGTGGGTACTCTAATGGCCACTGGCTCATACCCCTCAAGTTCAATGGCCAACTCCGGTATCGACCTACCCCACCTACTCTTAACATAATCCACTAGATTTAACGTTACCCATAGGCCACTGGTATCCTCGGGCTTAGCGCTAAGCGGATTAACCTCAACTAAAACATCCACAGTTAGCCACCGTAGCTTAACCTTTTAAACTAACTTAACGGACTCCAGGTGATTCAGCATTATCGTATCTATCTTGTACTTTAACTCTATGCTTAAGGCTAGGTTAATTAACTTACCTGGTTCGCCGTGAACAAGCATTACCTTGTGGGGTTTAGGTTCAATCCTACCCACGTAATTCATCAACTGCTTTCTATCACTATGACCGGAGAAGCCTGGTTCATGGAAGACGTTCATGTTTACGTTGACTGTTATGTCCTGGTCATAGTACTTGAGGTTCACCTTGCGTTCACCCTGAACAAGCCTCCTACCCAATGTCCCCTCACCCTGGTATGATACGAATATTAAACTGTTCTTGGGGTCATCAGCCATGTGGACGAAGTAGTCCATAGCTGGTCCACCACTGAGCATGCCATGCGGGGCTAGTATTATTGATGGTGGACCCTGTAGAATATCCATAACCTGCTCCTGTCTCTTCTCAGGGTTCTTAGCCCTCTCCACAGGCTTCACGTACTCGGACATGAATGGGTTAACTCCATCGTATATGAGCTCCCTAACGGTGTTATTTAGGTAATCAGGGAACATTAGGTGGACGTTAAGCGTCTGGAGCACCATGCCGTCCACGTATATCGGTGCCTTACTTAACTTACCCAACTGCATTGCCTCATTGAGTATCAGTAGTATTTCCTGAGCCCTACCCGTGCTGAAGACTGGTATTAGGGCCTTACCTCCATTCTCAAGAGTCTTATTAACCAACTGTATTAGCTCAGTCTCAGCCTCCTCCCTAGGCTTCTGGACATCGTCCTTACCGCCGTAGGTGGACTCCATTATTAACAATTCAACGCGCTTAAACACGCTATGGGCTGGGTTAAGTAACTTGGATTGGCCATACTTGAAGTCGCCGGTGTACACTATGTTGTATAGGCCATTGCCGATGTGGAGGTGTGATATTGCAGACCCAACCTCATGACCAGCATCATACAGCGTTAACTTTATGTCAGGTGAAATATCAGTTACATCCCCGTAATCCACGGTTATGGCATGGTATAGGGTTGACGCCAATTCACTTAATCCATAGTACGAGTAGCCGCGTTCAGATGACAAGTCTATGTAATCGGACAGGAGAATTTCCATCAGATACTTGGTGGGTTCGGTCATGTAGACTGGGCCCCTGTAGCCGTACTTGTATAGGTAGGGTAGCATGCCTATGTGATCTAGGTGTGCATGTGATATCACAACGGCGTCTAGGTTGTCTAGGTCTATTATGTCTAGGAATGGTGACTCATCTAGGCTTCCGCTGGGTTTAACACCAGCGTCAAGCAAGATCCTGCTCTCGCTGGTTTCAATAAGTAGGGCGCTCCTACCAACCTCAAAACAAGCCCCCAGGCAGGTTACCTTAACGTACTCGTTCCTGTAGATAGGTAGCCTATGTATCCTTAGGCCTATGCTCCTCAGGAACTCAGCCCTATCCTTACCCATAATAGTCTCGACGTTGTTAACCGCATCTATATCATCCCTAGGAAGCCCCTTAGACATGTCAAGCGCGGTCGGTATTACAATAGGCCTCCACCCTGTCTCAGATAGTATAACCTTCTCAAGCCCCTTGATTAACTGGGGTCTCTTAAGGTATACGTAGACGTCCCCTAGCTGGTCATTAAAGTATATCTTGTCAACTTCATTACCACCATCAGTCACCACCTTCTTAATAACCCTCTCAGCCTCATCCTTAGGTAACCTAGCCTTCTCATCACCCTTGATGATTATGTGCTTCTTAAGCTCCTTAGCCAGGGCCTTCACCAAGTCGCTATTGCTCATTATGTAGCCTGGATTGAGGGAGTATATTGTTACATGCGGCCCCTCAAACTCAATCCTCGTTACTCTAGCTTCCCCAGGCAGCATCTTAATAATCTTCTCCTCTATATCAGGCCTAAGCGACATTCCATTAACACCCTTAAGACATGTATCGTTAACTTAAGGTGTTTATAAACATTATGCAGAGCACAACACGTAACACTCAATTCTACGCAAATCACGTAAATAACACCCCCTGGGTAACGTCTCCACATCAATGGATTAACCCTAGCCATGAGATTGTTTCACAATGGCGCCGTTTACATTGTATTCTCATAATTACTAAAGTCCTGTAGTCATCTATCTCCAGTTAGGGTAACCACCCTATTTTCGAGGCACCTTCAAGTTCTCAAGACTAAAACCACTAATTAATGAATATAACCCCTTCCCTAAAGGGTGAGGCTTATCTTCCTCCTTCATCACTAAGTTCAATACATCAGTGGATATATACTGTTAGGGGTCGTCGCTTGTTTGAATAATGCTTATAAAGTTGTTTAACAATGGATACTTTAGAATGGTGAATACCACTGATGCCATTAGGTATGGTGCATTAACTATATTTATTGTGATCATTATCCTCAGCTATCTGTTAGCACCAAAGGCCACAGTGGGATTAATAATCATGAATAGGTTGTTTTACATTAAACTACCGAGCAATTACATTAATGTGTCGTTTTACGTATCCTCAGCAGCCTTAATGCTACTGATCACCTTAATACCCGAGTACAGGAGGTGGAGAATTAACAGCATCATAAATGGTGAATTACCAGCCTTCGTTAGGGTTATTAGGGATGGGATTAGTGCAGGCTTAACATTAACAGAGTCGGTAGCAGTGATGTCTAAGTACGGCACGAGAACCCTGGCTAAGATGATAAGCAGTAGGGTTAGGCAAGGCATCATAGGTCCTGGGGAGTTAAGCAACATACTCATGGAGTTGTCCAGGGAATTCAATAACAATAACCTAGCCCTCTTATCCATAGTATTGAACTCAGCCTTAAGGAGTGGGGTTAGGGCCACTGAGGTACTTGACTTAACTTACAGGGAGCTTGATAACGTAATCACTAATGAGCTTGATAAGGTCAATTCACTGAGACCGTACGTCGCATTGGCCTACACCATAACCATAGTTTACGTGTTCCTAGGATCGGTGGTACTGTCGGTATTATTGCCTAAACTAACCTTAACGGCAGGGTCCATAACGGGCACATTACCAACCGGCGTAGCGCAACTCAGTGGTGTGGATACGAGTGTGTTACTAACACTATTCGTGTACAGCATAGTGGTGCAAGCATTTCTAATAGGCATGTTGATCGGCAGGATAGTCTACAGGAATATTTATGTAGGGTTAATGCACTCATCGGCAATGACCATAATAGCCGTCGCCACCAACTACCTGCTGAACATATACACCCCATACCTACTTCACATTTAAGGGTGCAAGGCTCTTAAGCGTCTCTCATTCGTATGATACCTAAGACAGATGGTAGGTGGTTTAGCCTATGAATGAGGACAGTTTAGTACTAGTGTATCGTGTACTGGCGTGGGTGAATATTTTAAACAATTACGCCTCCACGCATTCACAATGGACCTGGGTAGTTACGTGAATTCGCTGAGGGATGCTGGGTTACTTAAGGTGGTTAACTCACCCATGTCCGTGGAGTTTGACATACCCCTGGTGGCGCATAGGTTCACTGGTACTGGACCTGCACTACTCTTCAATTCAATCAAGGGTTACCCAGGTTTTAGGGCAGTTGCCAACATCCTCGATACCAGGGTTAAGTTAATGAGAGCGCTCGACGTGGGTAGCATAGAGGAGGCCTACGTTAAGCTCCTTGAAGCTGAGGCTAATCCACTTGAGCCTAGTGAGGTTAACGACACTCCCCTCGTTAAGTTGCCCCAGGTTGACTTGAGGACCCTACCCATACCTAGGTTCTTCGAGAGGGAGCCTGGCCCATGCCTAACCAGTGGGGTTGTCCTTGGGCTTGGGGACTACGTCAATGCCTCCTTCCATAGGTTGACGGTTATTGATAAGGATAAGTTCGTCATTAGGCTTGTCCCAAGGCACCTGTACAGGATCTTCAATGAGAATAGGGCTAGGGGTCATGACACTCCAATAGCCATAGTCTGGGGTGCACACCCAGCCTTCCTACTGGCGGCTGCATCATCACCACCTTATGGCGTTAGTGAATTGGCAGTGGCTAATAGGATAATGAACGGTGGTTTAAGGGTGTTTAGGCTAGGTAACGGTGTCCCCGCGCCCGTAGACGCTGAGGTTGTCATGGAGGGTTACATCCTCAAGGACGCTGAGCATGATGAGGGGCCCTGCGTGGACGTTATGGGGACCTATGATACCGTGAGGAGGCAACCCGTGGTCAAGGTAACGGCCATTTACGTTAAGCCTAATCCGTTGGTCCACGTGTTGGTTGCAGGCGATGCAGAGAGCTCAATACTAATGGGCTTTGAGAAGGAGGTTAAGATATGGAATGCCGTTAGGGCGGTTGCAGACGTTAAGGCTGTTAGGCTGACTAGGGGTGGTGGGGGTTGGTTGCATGCAGTGATAGCCATAAGGAAGGCGGTTGAGGGTGAGGGTAAGAATGCAATCCTAGCCGCCTTCGCAGCCCACCCAAGCCTCAAACACGTCATAGTGGTTGATGACGACATTGACATTGATGATCCCTACGAGGTTGAGTGGGCAATAGCAACCAGGTTTAGGGCTGATGAAGACTTGGTGATTATTAGTAATGTCAGAGGTTCAAGCCTAGACCCAGCCGCCATAGACCAGTCAATAGGGTTAACCACTAAGATGGGCATCGACGCCACCAAGCCCCTGAACAGGGAGCAGTGGAGGTTTGAGAGGGCTAGGATACCGGTTAGGATAAACATTGATGAGGTTAAGCTTGAGTAGTGCCGTTACAACATGGTGTACTGGGTGGGGGAGGTTTTTAAAGTGGAACCTTATTAAGGGTTACTATAGGGTAAATATGAGTAGGATTTTTAGTATCCGGCATTTGCCTAATGTGTGTTTTATTTTTAGCTAACATAAAATGGGGCAGAGGATTTAAGCATAAACATCTAGTCTCAGCTAGGGGTTAAACATGACTAAGATTACTGACGCGGAGAAGGCCCTAAGCGGCATTAAGGACGGCTCAGTGGTGGCTATTTCAGGCTTCAACGCAGCAACCATGCCGGAGTACCTCATAGTGAAGCTCTACGACTTATACAGGAACACTGGGCACCCCAACAACCTATTCATAATATCCGACACGCTGCCAGCCGCCAATAACCGTGGCCTAGACCTAGTGGCTAAGGGCATGTACGCAGACGGTGACTTCAATTTCATTAGGGGCTTCATGTTGCCCTTCCTAGGCCAGTCACCATGGCTACAACGCCTAGCCCTAGAGAACAAGGTAGCCGCCTACACCTGGCCCATAGGGGTCTCGGTGCATTGGTTTAGGAGTAAGGCCCTTGGCCTACCTGCCATAACCAAGGTTGGGTTAGGTACATTCTTAGATCCAAGGCAGGATGGCGTTTACCTAAATGAACTCGCCAGGGAGCGTAGAGAATGTAGCGTTAGGCTTACTGAAATTAACGGTGAGGATTACCTAGTGTATGATTGCCCAAAGCCCAGTGTCGCATTGATAAGGGGCTCGGTGGCCGATGAGTTAGGTAACCTAAGCATGGAGGATGAGGCAATATACGGCACTGTCCTAGCCATAACCCAGGCAACTAAGGCAATGCCCAACCCCGGCACCGTAATAGCACAAGTCATGTACGTGACCAAGGCAGGCGCCATTAGGCCTAAGTCCGTCCACGTACCTGGGCCACTCATAGACTACGTGGTTGAGGCCCCACTTGAGTACCACGTCCAATCGGCATCGATAAAATATGACCCAAGGGTCTGCGGCCGTGTAACCCCCAGCAACGTCTGCATCCAGCAGGATGGTAAACTGGACCTTGAGAAGGTTATTGCCAGGAGGGTTACCGTGGAGTTGGTTAACCTAATGGGTAGGTTGGGTAGGCCGCTTATAGTTAACCTAGGCATAGGCATACCATCAACGGTGGCTAGAATCATAAGTGAGGAGGGGTTGAGCGACCTAATATTCACGACGGTTGAATCAGGGCCCTGGGGTGGTGTTGCCTTAAACGGGGACGACTTTGGAGTTGCCATAGCCCCCTTCGCCGTTTTACCAATGCCGGACCAGTTCACGATATATGAAGGTGGGGCCATCCACGCAACGTCACTGGGCTTCATGCAGGTGGGGCCTAGTGGGGACGTTAACCCAAGCTTCCTACCCGAAAGGCTCCCAGGTCCAGGTGGCTTCCCGTCAATAGTACATGGGGCACCTAGGATATACTTCGCGGGTGCCTTCACGGCTGGTAAGAGGGATATTAGGGTTGAGAATGGTAGGTTAATCATAGGGAGGGATGGGGACATAACAAAGTTCGTTAAGAAGCCCTACAAGATAGCCTTCAACGCCGAACTAGCCCTAAAGGCAGGTAAGGAGGTGCTGTACATAACCGAGAGGGCAGTTTTCAGGTTAACCCCAAGTGGGCTACTACTTGAGGAGTACGCCCCAGGGGTGGACATTGAGAGGGATATATTGGGCAGGATGGAGTTTAAACCCCAGATTTCAAGGGGGTTAAGGCAGATGGAGCCTGAATTATTCATAGAACAGAGGATGGGGTTAAGGGAGGTTGCGTTAAAGCTAATTAAACAATGATGCCGTTCAGTTACTTACCTATGCATAGGTAATCCCAGTAAAAAAGCGGAAGCCAGGGCATGTTATGAATATGACCCCCTCCCCACCCTGAAGGGTGGGTTTTCACCGTGAGGGTCTCGTTCGTTACTCCCTCTGCGGGGTTATTGAATAACATATTGGGGCTGGGTTTTATAAACCTATCTCCGCGAGACCCCATGTAGTGGGATAACCCCACCTTAAAGGGCGAGACTTGTCATGTGTTGTCAGTGCCTGAGGCACAATAGCTACGCCAACGCCAATGTACTGGTACTTAGCGTTACTATTCATTAACCTGGCGGTGTTGTGTTATGGTTACTAACCCCAGGCACTCAATGGTGTGGGGTTCATTATCAGAGAAACCATGTTAAGTGGTGCTGGAGGGAGTTCATAATACGATATTTTACTGAGTGAACTCCTTAATAATGAACTAAAAAAGTAAGAAGGATTTAATTAACCCACGCACAGGTAATCAATATACATATTGCCTGGGTACCAAGGCCCATTGGGTGGGCCAGGTAGGGCCGTTTGGCCAGGGGGTGCCTGGTTTGAGTATACGAAGAAGGTGCCAAACCCAACTTCCACTATATCTGCACTAGAGCCTACATTTGATGGAATCATGCCTTCAACTACCTGCCAAGTATTCTCTAATATACTGCTCTCATGAACTATTATAACGTTTCCATAATCACCGGCATTACCCAGAACTAGGTATGCCAGGAGCGTTTGGAACCAGGCTCCGATTGCAGTAGTCTTTTTCCTATTAATAGTGTTAATGTATGATGACGTTGAGTATGAACCAGGTGCTTCATAATTGCTTGCTGGCGATGCTGGGTAGTTAATACTAAGTATTGATGCATATACGTAATTTCCACTACTATTACTAACTTCAACGAATACGAAGTACATTGTCTCGTTTGGTGTATACAGTGTTGGATATATAGTTGCTGCAAATGAATTATAAGTGGAGGCGTTGATTGAGTAACCACTGGCGTAGTAAATCCACATTGCATACTCAGGCGGTCCTGCCGTAATGATCATCTCACTACTATAGTGAATGGGAGCCGTTGCGCCAAGCACGTTATTTGTAATCGTGGCTGTGCCATA
>OFEH01000051.1_pt1 | contig 43039 bp, 47 predicted proteins | sample 1521031 | NCBI WGS metagenome assembly OFEH01 (sample SAMN05518350, study PRJEB24110) | hypersaline lake metagenome | isolation source: Grendel Spring, Yellowstone National Park, Wyoming, USA | place: USA:Grendel Spring, Yellowstone National Park, Wyoming, USA | collected 2011-11-16
GAACAGGGCCAGAAGCCTGGCCACGCCCTCAAGGTCTGAGAGCTTCAGAACCTCGGAGGGCGAGTGAACGTACCTTGCCGGGACTGAGACCACGGCAGCCGGTATGCCCTCCTTAGTGAGGGCTATGGCAGAGGCGTCAGCGGTGCCTCCCTGTAGGACCTCAAGCTGGTACGGTATCCCGTGCGACCTAGCCACCTCCTCAAGCCTCTCCCTTAGGGGCCTGTTGGCCATGAGCCCAATGACGGCCCGCCTCCTAGCTGGACCCCCGACCTTCTCGTCGTTTGCCTCCCCGGCTCCCCTCCCACACTCCAGCACCGAGGGGTCGATATCGGGCTAGATTCAGCTCCTCCCTCCTCACGAGCGCCTCGTCGTATTTGCGCCAGTCCCCGTCGCCGGGCATGGCCCGGGTAACGCGGGCCCTGCGTAAGTGCGCGTGGATCAAAATCGGTGGACAACGAGCTCATATCGTGCAACACAGCATGCAGAGAAAAGATTATTAATAAGTGGGTGGATCTTAAACGTGACGCATAACATGGTGATAGTAGTATGCTTAGTGTATATTTTATTATAATGCTCATAGTGGATGTTGTATTTTCGATTATAACTTCAGTCGCATATTATGACATTGGTCGTAAAAAAAGAAGCATGAAAGATTGTGATGGTTACTCAATAGATTGTTTAAAAAAGCTTTACAATAATTTGCCTGAAAAGGAAGCTGAAAAGCATGTTTTGCTTGTTGAATATAATAGAACTCAAGATATGCTCAGACATTATGACAACCTAAACTGGCAGGTAGCTTCCATTCTTGTTGGTTCCAACATAGTTGCTCTGGCGTTTATTTCAAGTTCAAGTAATCCCAAGGTGCTTTTTGCGGCTGCACTTGGGGGTTCCTTTTCATTACTCGCTTTTAGCCTATGGTTTTTCAGGCATGTATCTATTTATAATGTTAAAAATGACAGATTGTATATAATAGAGTATCAGTTGGGGATGGCCCAGCATAGGATGGTAGGTTATGCGGGCGAACATAACTTGCTGGTGAAAGTGCCTGGTAAGCGTGTTGCGTTGTTGCTTTACTTTGGACTTTTGATTGCCTGGCTTATTGTTCTTATATAAAAATTTTTGATCCGCTACATACGCGCACTTAATGTAATCTGATTTCTTAATCCTGTTTGCAACTAAACAGGTTCATAATATGGGGCCGCGGGGATTTGAACCCGGACCGCCAGCGCCCCAGGCTGGCCCCATAGGTCAAACTGTTTCTGAAAATCATGCGGGGCCGGGAACACATGTGCAAATAGGCGTGTTTTCGTGAACACCAGGCACGAGCGCGGGAACATCTCCCCCGCGCGGCGCCGGGCCGTTGACTCAACCGGGTCAATTCCGGAGGACCGGCTGGGGAGATTGTCGGGTTAGGGTGGAACTGGATACTATAGGCCCTTCGACCTACCCATCAGGCCCATCTGACTAACACCTCGAACTCAGGTGTTGGTCAGATAAGGGGGATCACCCCACAACCGCGATCACCTCCGACGGCACGCGCCCTACCCTTGTGGAACCTCAGCCCGTTGTAGTACACGAAGAACATGTTCATCAACATGTCCAGCGATGCTATCTTCGACCTCCTGGCGTTTATGTTGTTGAAGAAGACCCTCGTCCTCCTCTTCAGGGAGCCGAAGAACCTCTCAACCCTGCTCCTGTCCCCGAACGTCTCGCTGTAGTACTGCAGCCCGAGCTCCCGGAAGGCCCACGAGTACCACGGGCCCCTGCCCACGACGAACGCCGGTTTGTTCGTGCAGGCCTCGAGCGCCCGGCCCAGGAAGAGGGGGGCGTCCATAGAGCTCCTGGGCCACGTCGCCTTGATGGCCAGGAGCTCCCTGGTATCCACGCCTATCGCGGCCCACACATAGACCTCCCGGCCGGCGGCCTCGCGTAGACCACCACCGGCTTCCAGGAGTTCATGAAGCCGCGCACTATCCCGTGCGAGCCGCGGAGCTCCACCGCAGGGGTCCACCTGTACTCGAGGCGCCGGGAGAGCGCCGCCAGCTCGGCGTCCAGGTGCGCCTGTCCCGCGTACGCCACGAGCAGGCCGCCGGGCCTGAGGACCACGGCCGAGAGGTCCGCCAGCGCGCCCCAGAGGTCCATGTGTGCCCGGCCGTACGGGGGTCCGTGGCCACAATGTCGAACGAGCCGGGCTCAAGCGCGCCGCCCTCCAGAGCGCGCCTGAAGTCCCCCGGGCGGACCTCCAGCACGGGGACGCGTGCGGTCGGGGCTAATAAGGGCCAGGAACATGAAGCCCACGGGCGCCGCCTCCCGTGTCGGGTCGTCACATCGTAAAGAGGGCCGTACCCTTCACGAGGAAGGCACGCAGCTATGAGTCAGATGTGATGTGCACGAAAATTCAATTTGTGGAGGGACCAGTTTACGGGAGCGATGGACTCCGCTCTGTTGCGCGGTTTAGCCAGCCTAGCGCGGAATTATCACCCTTGGATCGAAGAAGGGTCTGTGCAGCGGGCTGCTCGCGTATAGCGCCATCAAACGGTATTCCCGGGATTGCACAGCAATGGGCTCCAGACCGATCGGGGAAGTTTAGAGTATCGACGCGAGAGTCATATTGGTTAATTTTACAAACTAGAACATCGGTATCGTCGGGATGTAGTCGGGCGGACCCCCTCGAGGAGACGGCGAAGCGCTCTCTACTCCTTAACTACTCTCTCCCTGACGGCGTCCTCGAAGCCTGAGGGCCCAAAGGATTCGGAGAGAGCCCTGAGCAGGCCCAGAAGATATTCCCTTTGCGTGAAGTTGTCCTTCAAGGCCTTCCCCCATTGATGCGGTGATCAAGAGTTTAATAACCTACCCAGCTCGCCAATCTGAAATGACGGCCTCATAAAGCTAGGCCTGCCTGAAGCAAAATGAGAGGAGCGTCAAAGGAGCCCCTTTATTATATGATAAAGCTAAGCCCCGAGGCGTTTTAAGCCTGGCTGGTCCCCTACGTTAGCGGCGGCGGATGAGGACCCTGGCATATCTTGACCTTAGTGAAGATTTCGAACCCCCGACCTGACGCCGCCCTTTAGAATTAAGCCGAAGGGGCCCGGGCCGGGATTTGAACCCGGGACCTCCGGGTCCACAGCCCGGCGCTCTAGCCAGCTGAGCTACCCGGGCCACCAGGGCCCTTAGTCATCGGCGTTCGCCTCAGGCCGGGCCCCTCCGCAGCTTCCTGTGTTGCCAGGCTTTATTTAGCGTTACCGCGGCGAATTGCAACCTAAAGCTAAGATAAAAGGCCTTGCCTCACCCTGCTAGGTAGGTGTGGTAGGTGCCAGAGGTCCCCCTTAAGAGGGTTGACAAGAACACGTGGCTGATAGACAGGGGCTTCAAGGGCTGCATGAGGGTCCCCGCAATAATATACGCCGACGACCTGCTGGTCCAGAAGATGCAGCAGGACATGACGCTCCTACAGGCGGCCAACGTAGCCTGCCTGCAGGGTGTCCAGAGGTACAGCATAGTCATGCCTGACGGCCACCAGGGCTACGGGTTCCCAATAGGTGGCGTGGCCGCCATGGACATAGAGGAGAACGGCGTCATAAGCCCTGGGGGCGTCGGGTACGACATAAACTGCGGGGTCCGCCTGATAAGGACTGACCTCACGGCGAACGACGTGAGGCCGAGGATAAAGGACCTCGTGAACGCAATATACGACAACGTGCCCAGCGGCCTCGGCAGCACAGGAAAGCTTAGGCTGAGCTTTCAGGAGCTCAACAGGGTCCTCGACGAGGGCGTCAGGTGGGCCGTGGAGAAGGGCTACGGCTGGGAGGAGGACGTAGAGAGAATAGAGGAGCGTGGCAGCTGGAAGTTGGCGGACTCAAGCAAGGTAAGCGACACTGCTAGGAGGAGGGGGGCAGCCGAGCTCGGCACCCTGGGCAGCGGCAACCACTTCCTTGAGGTCCAGGTAGTTGACAAGGTCTACGACGAGAGGCTCGCCAAGGCCTTCGGGCTCTTTGAGGGCCAGGTAACGGTGATGATACACACGGGCAGCAGGGGGCTCGGGCACCAGGTGGCGAGCGACTACCTTCAGATAATGGAGAGGGCCATGAGAAAGTACAACACGGTGCCGCCAGACAGGGAGCTGGCCAGCATACCTTACAACACGCCTGAGGCCCAGGACTACGTCAGGGCCATGGCGGCGGGGGCGAACTACGCCTGGACAAACAGGCAGATAATAACTCACTGGGTGAGGCAGAGCTTCCAGCAGGTCTTCAAGGTGGACCCCGAGAAGCTTGGAATGCACCTTGTCTACGACGTGGCCCATAACATAGCTAAGATAGAGGAGTACGACATTGACGGGAAGAGGAGGAAGGTTGTCGTTCACAGGAAGGGCGCCACGAGGGCCTTCCCGCCAGGGAGCCCTGAGATACCTGCAGCGTACAGGGAGTACGGGCAGCCTGTGCTCATACCTGGCAGCATGGGCACCGCCAGCTACGTGCTCGCAGGCGTCGACACTGGCGTTAAGACGTGGTTCACGGCACCGCACGGGGCAGGGAGGTGGATGAGCAGGTCCGGGGCCAAGAGGGAGAAGACCTACAAGGACGTTGTACAGGAGATGGAGAGCAAGGGCATATACCTGAAGGCCAGCAACGTGGCCACCGTCATTGAGGAGATGCCTGAGGCCTACAAGGACGTTGACAGGGTGGCGCAGGTGGCACACGAGGTGGGCATAGGTAAGCTCGTCGCCAGGCTGAGACCCATAGGCGTGACCAAGGGCTGAGCTGCAGAAAGTGTTTTTACTTTCCGCTAATAAGCCGCAGCTGGTGGAGCCGTGAAGGGAGGCCTCCTCAAGGGCCTTGCGACGTTCCTGATACTGGCGGAGCTCGCCGACAGGCCGAAGTGCGGCTACGAGATAGGCAAGGAGATCTCTAAGAAGGTGGGCGGCAAGCTGCCGCCGGGCTACGTGTACGTGATGCTTGGGACCCTTGAGAGAAAGGGGCTTGTGGAGAGCGAGAGGTCGGCCGGCAGGAAGAAGGAGTACAGGCTGACCGAGAGCGGCGTCAGGTTCCTCATAGAGCATGAGGAGCACATAAAGAGACTCATAGAGCTGCTCTCGGAGGTCCAGGGCGTTGTTAAGGGGCTGAAGGAGACGGGGCTTCAGGCGGAGGGCCCAGCGACCCGCTGAGCTGAGGACCCTTTGCCCTCAACTATTTCAACGAACTTCCTGGCTATGTCGAGGAACGCCTTAGTGGCCTCGGAGTCAGGGTACTCAAGGAAGAACGGCACCCCCTCATCGTTTGCCTCCCTTATGTGCGGGTCGAGGGGTATCTGGCCGAGGAACGGTATGTTGAACTGCTTGGCTATCTCCTCCGCGGCCCCCTTGCCGAATATGTATTGAACGCTGCCGTCAGGGCACTTGAAGTAGCTCATGTTCTCAACTATTCCAAGCAGGGGCACGTTGAGCTTCTCAGCGAAGGCCGCGGCCTTCTTAACAACCATCTTTGAGACCTCGCTCGGTATTGTCACCAGCAGGAAGCCCGTGAGCCCTGGGATGGTCTGGGCTATGGTAAGCTGCTCGTCGCCCGTTCCAGGTGGCAGATCTATGAGTAGGTACTGGGCCCCCTCCCAGTCGGTGTATGCCAACAGCTGCCTTATTGCGTTGGTCTTTAGGGCACCTCTCCAGATCACTGGGGAGTCCTCGCTTGGCAGCATGAGGCCCACTGAAACAAGCCTGACACCATAAACGTTTGCGGCTGGAATTATGCTGCCATCTTCCCTAGCCAAAAGTCCCTTCACGTTCTTGAGCCCGAGCATCATAGGCATGCTGGGGCCGTGGAAGTCAGCGTCAAGGACCCCCACAACCTTCCCCATCGTTGCCAGCGCCATAGCCAGGTTTGCAGTCACAAAGGACTTGCCGACTCCTCCTTTGCTGCTCAGTATGGCGACCTTGTACGGTATCTCCTTCGTTCTCTGCACTACAAGCTTCTGCTCCTCCTGCATCTGCCTCATCCTCTCAGCTACCTCCTTGTAGCTCTGCCCCCCGGCTGGGGCCGAGGACTGCGAGGACTTCTGCGGTAACGACATCCTAAGGCCCTTCTTCTCCTCGTCGCTGGGCTCGCTCAACTAAGTTCCCCGTGAGCTACAGGCTGAGGCGGTAATTAAAGGTTAGTAACAAAAATCTTCCGATAAAAAGATGATGGACGAGAAAAAAGCTACAGCAAGTGCATTCACAGCTTTCCTATGCTGTCAGGTATCCTTATGTGCAGCACCTGGCTGCCCTCTCCCTTGTTAGCAGCTATTATGTCAAACTCCGTCGGCCCTGCTGGGTGCTCGTAGAGGTACTTGAGGTTCATAAAGGCGTTGTAGATGTGCACCACGTCCTTGCCCAGCCTATCGTCGTGGACTGATATGTACTCAACAATGCCGTCGGGGTTTATTATCACTGTACCCCTCCTAGTCATTCCACTGGCCGGGTTAAGGAAGCCGTAGGTCGCCGATATCTGCTTGCTTATGTCGTCCACCAGCGGGAACTTGACGCCCTTGACCCTTGGGCTAGTCTCAACCCACACCTTGTGCGAGTAGACGCTGTCGGTGCTAATGGCCAGGATCTCGGCGTTGTTGGCCTTGAACTTGTCGTAGTGGGCCTGGAAGGCCTCCAGGTCTGTGGCGCACACGAACGTGAAGTCGCCGGGGTGGAAGGTTAGTATGACCCACTTGCCCCTAAGGTCATGAAGGCTTATGGTGCCTACCTTGTTCTCTGCAGGGAAGTAAGCCCTTGCAGTGAAGTCCGGCGCTGGAGATCCAACCTCTATCATGTTCTCACGCACTTAACCAGGTGGTTCTTCCTATTTAAAAATGTTTCTACTAAGAATAACTATCAGAAGCCTTATATAGAGCCACGTAATAGTAAATAACTATAATCTATGCTTTTAATAACTGAATGCTGTTAAGCATAATAGCTACGAGCTTAGATATCAGCTTTAGCCCTTAAGTCCGAGGGCCTCTAGCTGACCTTAAAGTACGCAAGGACTGCGTCATAGAGGGCCCTGTAAGCAATCTCCAGGTCCTTCACCTTCACGTACTCGTTGTACGAGTGTGCCAGGAACGGCTCCCCTGGGCCGTAAACTACCGTCGGAACTCCAGCGTACCTCAAGTAGCGGCCATCTGTGGCTCCTGTCTCTATGCGGTACCTGGGCCTGGCGCCCACGACCTTCTCAACGGCCTGTGCCACCACCTTCACTATATCGCTGTTAGGGTCGGTGAAGTTAGGCTCGCTGCTTCCTATTACCTTAATTTCAAAGTCCTGGCTGTGCAGGTTAACCTCGAGAGAGTCCAAAACCATCTCAGCTAGGGCGTCGCAGGCGCTGTGGCTCCCGTTATGCTTAACGCCCGGCGGCAGCCTGAGGTCCACCTCTATGTCGCACCTGTCCGGTACCACGTTAACCTTCGTGCCGCACCTCATGACTCCAGGGTTGAATGTAACCCTCTTGAGCACGTACTCGGCCTCCTCGCGCGATATCTTAAGTTGCCTCTTGTTAGCCTCGTCAACCAGGACGTCGACGGAGCTGTTAAGCAACTCCTCAAGCTCCTTGGGCAGCTCCAGCTTGGAGTTGTAGATGCCTATAACCTGTGAGACTATCTCCAGGGCGTCCCCTGCCTTAAGTATAGCGTTGTCGCCAAGTATTGGCATGCTGCCGTGGGCCGACCTGCCCTTCACCACGAGCCTCAGCTGGCAGAGGCCCTTTTCGCCCATCGAAATTGTGTCGACGCCCGAGGGCTCAGCTATTATAGCGGCGTTGCCCTTAACGAGCCCGCTCCTGACCAGGCCGCCCAGCCCTTTCTCGCCTCCAACCTCCTCGTCGGCGCTGGCCACCAGCATCAGGCTCCCGGCCCCCCTGTCCTCTATGAGCTTAGCGACGTCAGAGAACAGGGCAGTTATGACCGCAAGCCCTCCCTTCATGTCCGTGGCCCCCCTGCCGTACACCCTGCCCTCCTTTATCTCTCCTGAGAACGGCTTGGCCTCGGTCCACTTGTCCTCGTCCCCAGCTGGCACCACGTCCATGTGTCCGTTAAGTATGAGCGTAGGCGAGCCGCTGCCAACCTTAACTAATAGGTTAGGCTTCCCCTCCTCTAGCTCCACCGTATCAGGGGTGAAGCCCTGGAGCTGAAGGTAGTCCACCAGGAAGTTAACGAACTCCCTCGTGTTGCCTGGGGGGTTTGAGGTGTCTATCTTTATCATGTCTGAGGCCAGCTTGGCAAGCCTTTGGCCTAAGTTCTCCTCGCTCACGCTTGACCCTAGCGTGTATAGCCGTGAAGGGTTAATTTGCGTTGATTTAAAATATGTGGGAGCACCGTAGGAGAAAAGCGGGCAGAAAGAAGCTCATATGAGGCCTAGCTTCGCCGCCACGTCGGAGGCCTTGTACTCCTTAGAGAGCGTCACGTAGGCCTTCTTCTCACCTGTGGGCGTTATCAGGGTGTTAACTGATTCTACCTTTACCCCAAACGAGGCCTCGACGGCCCTCTTTATTTCGTGCTTGTTAGCGCTCCTGGCGACTATTAGGACCAGCGTGTTGTTCTCCTCTATTAGCTTCATAGCCTTCTCGCTCATCACTGGCCTTATTATGATCTCCCTGGAGCTCAAGCCTGCTCACCTCTGACCTTGAACCTCTGTGCAAGCGCCTCCAGCGAGTTGCTTGTTATAACAGTGAGCCTGCCAGGCTCGCCGCCAGGCGCAAGTTCCAGGACGCTCACTAGCTGCGGCTCCACCACGTCAACGCCTGGGAACGACCTCACAGCCCTGGCGAACGGTGAGTCTACGTCGTCAACTATGAAGAGCACGCTAACGGGCGTCACGTACCTCCTGCCGCGCATCTTGCCCTTTCCAGCCCTTACCCTGGTGCCCTCGGCGGCCCTCTCTACGTCGCTGTAAACCCCCACCTTCTTCAGGAGCCCCCTGGCGTCTGAGGCCCTCTTCACGGCCTCCAGCACGGCTGAGTCTATAACCACAGGCGTCGCCTTGGCTTCAAACACGTGCCCCCTGTCCCTGACCATCTCAGGCACGGCAGTTGCAGCAAGCGCGCTCATGGTGCCCATGAGCCTCTCTTTCCTGTTAACGTCCTCCCTTATGTTCTCCTTCACCGTCAGGGGGAAGGCCCTCCTTCCTCCCCTAACGAAGGGGGCGAGCCTGGCCCTCGTTGACCCCTTGACCCTCGGCACCCTGGCCAGGCCGTGGTGTATGCCGAGGCTGACCGCGGTGGTCCTCTTACCAGCCATGGGGTCCCTGCTCTTCGGCTGGAGGGACGCGGTGAACTCACTCATGAAGACCCTGTGTATTAGGTCGCGCCTGATTGGCACCCTGAAGACGTCAGGCAGCTGGACCTCACCTGCCTCCTTGCCCTCTACGTCGTATCTGGGCACCGTTATTGGCGGGCTCATGTAGAGCAGGAAGCCTAGGCCTACCTCCTTCATGTCTTCACACCCCCTGCTTGCTCTGGAGGCTCACAAACGTTATCGTGGGCTTGACGACTCCAAGCTTCATATACCACCTGGGCGGCCTGACAGGGTACCTCATCACTATGGGCCTCTTCGCGACGCCGGGTATTGTGCCCTCAAGGACTACTATGGTGCTCCTTGGTATGCCGTAGCGGAGGAAGCCGCCGGCCGGCGTGTACGCAGCCCAGTTGTCAGTTATGTCAAGTATTCTCTTGTTGTACTCAGTCCTCCTGTGGAACCCTAGCTGTCCTGGGTTGGGTATCTCCCACCATGTCCCCTTGCCGTGGCTCCTGGCTCCAACGCCCCTTGCCCCCTTCCTGTGTTTGTGCCACCTGGGCAGAACCTTGACGCCGAACCTCTTCACGTCACCCTGGAAGCCCTTGCCCTTGGTGACAGTTATGACGTCAACCATAAGGCCGGGCTGGAAGACCTCGCCAACGCTCACGGTCTTCCCAAGTATAGAGGAGGCGTAGTCGAAGGCCGCCTTAACGTTGCCGCCTGGGGAGGCGACCTTCACCTCAAGCAGGTCGGGGGCCTTCTTGCTCAGGCCGCCAGTAAGCGTGGGCTGCGTCGCCACTAGGACCCTTACCTCCTTAAGGTCGTCGAGCGAAGACTCGAGCTTCTTAAACATTGCCTGGGTGTCGAAGGCGCCAAGGGTGCTTATCCTCCTCTCAAGCCCAAGCTCTAGAGGGGGCCTGATCCAGGCCTCGCCAACGGTGTAAAGGCCAACGTTCTCGTCATAGCTGTAGCCCCTCACAGCAAGCACGTAAACTGGGGGCGCCTCGACGACAGTTATTGGCCTGAAGACCTCCTTGCCGAGCGTTGGAGAGCCCTGCCTGTTGTCAATGATGAATGCGTGCGTCATCCCAACCTTGTAGCCTATGAAGCCCAGCAGCGTCGGCTTCTGCACGCTGACCTCAGGCCAAGTGCTCACGCTAGGCACGAACTCTGAGGAGCGCTTCCTCGGCATGAACCCTAGGCTGCCGCGTCTTGGCGCTGACTTTTTACGATGCCCCACTCCTTAGCACCTCTACACCGACCTCTGTACATGGGGTTAGGTTAAAAAGCTAGCCGCTCAGGACAATGACTTAAGGTTAAGCCTTGCCTAAGGCAGGCTAGTCAAGCTAATAAGCCCTCCGGCACAACAAGCTGTAGGAGCTTGAATTTGGTCAGCAGGAGAGCCTTCGCTGAAACTATGAAGCTACTGCTAGCAAACGACCTGAAGTTCACAGTCATAGGAGGTGCTGTGATTGCTCTAGCCACGGGGGCTGACGACATGGGCGAGGACGTAGACCTCTTCGCCGAGTCCCCAAACGTGATCAACGAGGAGGACGCCTACAGGTCGATAGCTGATTCAAACTCGTGGGACTACGGCCAGACATGGCTTGGGACGCCGAGGATAACAGTTATAGTTGGCGATGAGGAGGTCCCTGTAGAGTTCTATGATAACCTCTACGACTTCTATGTGCCAGAGGACTTCATATCGAGCGCCAGGAAGGTCGAGGTGGAGGGGGTGAGAGTGAAGGCGATAGGGGTCGAGCAGTACCTCGTCCTGAAGGCCAGGGCCGGCAGGAAGGAGGACGAGGAGGCCCTGAAGAACATAGGGGAGAGCGTGAAGAGGGGCAGACTTAAGGTTGAAGCCTCCAAGGTCCTCCAGCTGGCCAGCGAGTTTGACGAGGGCCAAGTTATAGTGAGAAGGCTGCGGGAGTACAAGATAATATAGACCCTGAGATGGGGTTTAGGTTTAATAGGGCTCGATATCATTTATTGGGCCCTCCGCCTTGGCCTCACGGCCCTCAGGGCCCCTTTCATGGGGGCCCATATCACGGGGCTCCGCCCCCTCAGGGCAGCCCAGGCCCACGGCTCCCCCTTCGTCTCATCAGGGTCACAGCTGTGACGCCTGGAAAAGCTTAGAGTTAATATGCACCCAGCGCCTCTGCACGCGGCGAGACCGAATGAGAAGGCTAGCCAAGATAATGATCACCATGGGTCCCTCAACATCTGACTACGCGGTAGTGAAGAAGATGATGGCAGCTGGAGCTGACGGCTTCAGGATAAACATGAGCCACGGCGATGAGAAGCAGTGGTCGTCCTTCATAGAGCTGGTCGACAAGGCCTCACAGGAGCTGGGGGTCTCAGCAACAAAGGTAGCCGACCTTGAGGGCCCAAGGGTGAGGCTTGGGGAGTTCCAGGGCATTGACGTGACTCCAGGGCAACAGCTTAGGTTCAAGTTCGCGGGCTCCCAGGGCGACGGCATACCTGTGGACAACAGGGCGTTCTTCACGTCAGTGGAGAGGGGCGACAGGGTCCTTGTAGATGATGGCAAGGTCGTGCTATCCGTGGAGGACGTCGAGAGGGACGCAGCGACCCTAAGAGTAATTAGCGGCCAGAGGCTTGAACCAAGGAAGGGCGTCGTTATATCAGGCAAGGAGTATGACCTGCCGCCTGTCACTGAGAAGGACCTTAATGACATAAAGTTCATAGCGGCCAACAGCTTTGACTACGTAATGGCTAGCTTTGTCAGGAGCGCAAGGCACGTTGAGGTCATAAGGAGGGCCCTCGAGGACGCGGGGGCCAAGAACGTCAGGCTGCTGGCTAAGATAGAGACGCCGAGCGGCGTCAACAACATAGACTCCATACTTGACGTCGTTGACGGCATCATAGTTGCCAGGGGCGACCTGGGCATGCACTTCCCCCTCGAGGACATACCTGTGATACAGAGGAGAATAATAGAGGCCGCCAGGAGAAAGCTGAAGCCCGTAATACTCGCCACTGAGATCTTCATGAGCATGATAGAGAGGCCCCTGCCCACCAGGGGCGAGATATCTGACGTCTACGCCGGCATAGAGGAGGGCGTTGATGGCTTCCTCGTGACCTCTGAGACCTCTATAGGCAGATACCCAGTCGATGTCGTCTCGTGGCTGAGCAGAGTTATCGAGGAGGCTAACAAGAACGTCAGGCCCAGGAGGGTTGACCAGCCCCTCTTAAGTCTTGAGACCAAGGTGTCAAAGGGGGTTGTTGAGATGGCCCAGAACGTGGGCGCCTCAGTTGTAGTCTATGCGCATGACTTTGACGTGGCTAGGCTGATATCCGCCTTCAGGCCTAGCACGCAGATCTACGTGGGTGTCCCGACGCCGCAGCTGGCGAGGCAGCTCTCCCTGATCTGGGGGGTCAGCCCCGTCATAGTAGGCGCTGTTGAGAGCGAGGATCAGGGGCTGGAGCTGACGGAGAAGGAGCTAAAGTCCAGCGGCGTCGTGGGTCCGGGAAGCCTTCTAGTGGAGCTGTCCTGGACGCCAGACAGGTCAACAGCCGTAGTTAAGGTAAAGCAGCTGCTCTAAATAGCAGGCCTTCAGGCCTTCTTCGTGAGCATGAAGACGCCGTCCTTTACCGTGAGGACGCCCTTGGAGGTGAGCCTCTCAAGGGCAAGCCTCCAGTAGCTGCCGAAGTCCTCCGGGCGAACGCCATACCACTCCACGAAGAGCTCCTTTAGCCTCCCCTCCGTGAGCCCGCCCCTCGCCCTCTCGTCCTCCCTGAACACCCTCTCTATGAACTGCGTCAGGTCCTCAAGCCTCGTCCAGGGGTACTGGAACCAGGCCCAGTCCTTAACCTCAAGGTGGTAGTAGTCAGGCTTGAACTTGGCCACAGGACTTATCCACTGCAGGGCCGCAGTCCTGGCCTCCTCAGGCCTCCACTCCCTCGTTATGAAGTCCTTCGCCAGGGCCAGGGTGTCCCCGGTGTCAACTATATCGTCAACCACGAGCACCTTGAGGCCCTTGGCATCGAGCGCATAGGCGTTTCTTATTATCGCCTTCTGGGAGGCCCTAGCAGCCTCCGTCCAGTGCTGGCTCTGAAGGCTGACCAGGTCGCTCACCCCCAGGTAGTCACAGAGCAGCCTGGCAGGCACATAGCCTCCCCTGGCGACCGCAACTATTACGTCAGGCATCCACCCAGACTCCTCAATCTTCCTTGCGAGCTCCATGCTCCACTCGACCACGTCGTCCCAGGAGACGAGCTTCGTGACTACTTTGGGCACAGTTATCCCCACTGCCCCCAAGTCTCAACATTTAAAAATATATCGCGGGAAAAGCGCGGTCGCCTAGGGAAACTCTATGGGAAGGGTAGTAGCTGTAGACATAGGCGCCACTAACCTGAGGGTCGCCGTCTTTGAGAACGACAAGCTGATATCACACAGCAGGACCCAGACCCCAAGGGCAGGTCCCCAGGACCTCATAAATGCCATAGCTCACCTCATAAGGGGGCTGGCGGGCGGCGAGGACTTTGACTCAATAGGGGTTGCCTCGATAGGTCCCCTCGACCTTAAGAGCGGCGTGGTGCTCTGGGCTCCCAACCTCGGCTATGGCAACGTAAGCCTCAGGGACTCCCTGGGCAGGGAGTTCAGGAGGCCCGTCTACCTCACAAACGACGCCCTCGCTGGGGCCTGGGCTGAAAAAGTGCTCGGCTCAGGGAAAGACGTTGACGACCTGGCCTACGTCACCATGAGCACAGGCCTCGGCGTGGGAGCGGTCGTTGACGATAACCTCGTTGTTGGCAGAAGGGGGAACGCCCACGAGCTTGGTCATGCCGTTGTAAACTTCGAGTCTAGCCTAAGGTGCGGCTGCGGGGGCCTCGGGCACTGGGAGGCCTACGTAGGGGGCAGGAACATACCGAGGACTGCCCAGCACGTGGCGTCCCTCTGGAAGGGAGACCGCACCAGGGCCTATGAGCTAGCAGCCCAGGGATCGCTGAGCCCTGAGCTCCTCTACTCCATGGCCAGGCAGGGCGACGAATTCGCAAAGTACGTGGTCAGCTACATCAACAGGGTCCACGCGGCTGGCATGTCAACGCTCGTGACAGCGTATGACCCGGAGGTCATATTCGTGGGCGGCAGCATTTTCCTCTACAATGAGGACCTAATAAAGCCTGAGCTCGTAGAGTACATGAAGGAGTACGTAGGGGTCTTTGGCGTGCCGAGGATAGAGAGGTGCACCTTTGGTGACGACCAGGTGCTATATGGGGCCGCGGCCACGGCCATAAATCCTCCCCGCGCTATAGCTAAGTATGCTTATAGGCCGTGAGCAGCAATGGTTAAAATTAAGCCCTGTTTAGCTGGATAGGGTATCCAGGCTTGGCCAATGATCTTAAGAAAGCCTCAGTCCCAGCCTACATGGTATTTGCCCAGTCACTCAGCTCCATAGCTCCCCTGAGCTCGACCGCCGCCCTCCTGACGATTGTCATGTCACAGTCCCTGGCCTCCGCCCCCCTGGCGACCATAATAGGGGTAGTCATATACGGCCTCTGGGTCGCCATAGGGTACAGCTACTCAAAGGCCGTCGCCTCCTACGGCGGCACCTATGAGTTTGCGAGGAGGTCAGCGGGGGAGGGGGTGGCCAGGGCCGTTGGGTGGAGCTACTGGCTAAGCTACACGATCTACCTCTCAGCCATATCATCATACCTGGCTGGCGCCGTACTTCCAATGCTGATCCCAGCCCCGCGCTGGGCCATCGCCCTGATAGCCCTTGGGGTGCCCGCGGTCGTGACAGGTCTTGTAATAACCGGGACCACCGCTCCTCTTACTGTGACCATGTTCACATCAGTCGCTGAGGTGGCCATGATAACCTACGTGGGCGTTGATGTTCTCTCGAGGGTTGGCCTTAGGCCCCTGACGCTCAGCGTCAGCACCTCTGAGCTCCTGGCAGGCTCTGTTGCAGCGGCCTTTACTATGGCAGGCGGAGGCGCCTCCTTCTTCATGGGGTATGAGGCGAGGAACGGCGCCAGGGACGTGAGCAAGTCGTTCCTTGCAGCGTTCCTGGTCGGCGCATCAGTCATAGCCTTTGCGTCATACTATGAGGTTGCGGCTGTGGGCCTTACTAATAGCGGGGTCTCATCACTACTTGAGATCACCCGGTTCCCCGGCCTCTGGGTTGCTGAGAGGTTCGCGGGCGAGTGGGCTACGTATCTTTACCTGGCGCTCACGCTTAGCAGCCTCGTGGGCACGCTGACCGCGGCCTCCATGGCGGTGCAGAGGCTCACCCACGCACTGACTGGTGTGAGGCTCAGAGGGTCAGCTTTGATCAACCTTGCAGCGGTGCTTGCTGTGAACTCGCTGGGCATCGTGATGGGCCCTCTCAACGTTTACTTCTACTCAGTGCTCGTCTCACTGGCGGCACTCTTCATCTCACACTCTATAATATCCTCCCTCTACGTGTCGTTCTCAAGGAGGCAGCTGGGCAGCGTCGGCCCTGGAAGGGTGGCGCTGGCCGCTGGGGGCGTAGTGGTTATGATGATGGGCCTCTACTTTGAGGTCCTCTCGCTTGGGGCGCAGGCGGCCGCCGTGGGCCTGGCACCGACGCTGTTAGCCCTTATAGCTGGGGGCGCGAGCGGCCGCGTCGCTAGGGCTTTACATAGGCGTAGCCCTCCCGCTCAAGCTCCACTATCCTCTTAACACCAGAGTCCACGACCTCTACTCCGTCTACCAGGTCCTCCCTCCTTATGCCCAGGGTCCTCAGGGATATGGAGCAGACGTAAAACTTCACGCCCATGCTCATAAGCTCGTTTATCTGCTCCCTGGTGAAGTCGTCCAGAGAGCCCTTCATAATTGCCAAGGGCCCCCTGACGTTAAAGACAAACGCCACCTCGGCGTTCCTCTCGCCCACGCTGTCAAGCAGGTTGTAGGCGTTCCTCAGGGCTACCATGAGCTTGTCCCTTGAGTCCTCGTCAACGTGCATCACAGCCCTGTACGCCCCTCCCACTTTCTAACACCAGGCTAGGCCTGGTCCATGAGACTTTAAAGCTCTGGGCGCCCTGGGCCTCATAAAGCGTTTAACTTTATTGATTACCTGGCCCAGCTAGGAAGGGCCTTGGACAACTCATGCTCAACCTGCGCCTACTGGAGACCTCACGTGGTTTACCCATTTGTTGGCCTCTGCACCGCCTGGGGAAAAATAACAATGGATGACGATAGCTGTGAGAAGCACACAGAGTTAAAGCTTGACCCCAAGTCATTCTACTGGGTCCCTGAGCTCCGCACGAGGGTCACTGGCGAAGAGGCCCAGCTCCTTGTTAAAAATGGCGTAAAGGTCTACGTCGCTGCCTACGTAGACCCTGACGTGAGGGAGGAGATATACGGCGCCTTCTAACGTTTAAGCCGTTTTTATGTTTAACCTATGTTTGCTTAATAAGTTCTGGGGCCGCCACACCAGCCTGGGCGTCAGGTGACATGGAGAGTAGCAATACCGTAGACTTAGATGTCATTATAGGTGGCCCACAGGGCGGCGGCATTGAGTCGTCGGGCCAGATGATGCTCAGGGTCTTTATGATTAAGGGCTATGACGTCTTTGGCATAAGGGAGTACCACAGCGACATAATGGGAGCGCACAGTTACTACAACGTAAGGGTGAAGGCGATAAAGCCCAGGAGCGTCAGGCTCCCGGTTGACGCTCTGCTGGCTCTCGACGCTGAGGCAATTTTCACGCACTACAATGAACTCAAGGAGGGCAGCTTCCTGATATACGACGTGGATTCCATTCAGACAAGGATAGAAAAGATAGCGCCGATGGAGCCCGAGGTCAAGGAGAGGGTCATAGAGGACCTCAAGTCAAAGGGCGTAGAGCCCGTGGCATCCGAGCTCGTAAAGTACCTCTCTAAGAGCGGCGTGAAAACTATAGGGCTTCCCCTGAAGGACCTCCTTAAGGCCACGGCGGACAGGCTTAAGACGACGGTCGTGAGCGTTTCAAAAAGCGTTAATACAATGACCATAACTGCCCTGGCGACGGTGCTCGGTATAGACCTCAAGGCCGTCGAGAGGTCCATAGAGCTGTACTTCGCTGGCAGGAAGAGCATTGTAGATTCTAACGTTGAGGCCGCTAGGGTCACCTTTGATTACGTTAAGAACAACTTTGGCCTTGGCAAGGAGATACCGGACGGCCCTCACAGGGGCAAGGTCAGAATGATAGCTACAGGTAACGACATAGTTGCTATGGCTAAGATCGTGGGCGGCGTCAGCCTTGAGACGTACTACCCCATAACGCCAAGCCAGGACGAGGCCTTCTATATGGAGTCTCACAGGGTCTTCGACCTAGACGAGGAGGCCAGCAAGGCCCTTGGAAACAACAAGATGAGCGCGCTGACGTTGCAGGCAGAGGACGAGCTAGCCGCCCTCAACATGGCAATAGGCGGCGCCATAGCGGGCGCCAGGGTTGCGACCACGACTAGCGGCCCAGGCCTCTCGCTTATGAATGAGGCCATAAGCTTTGCCGTCATCACCGAGACCCCTGTGGTTATAAGCGACTGGATGAGGACCGGACCATCAACCGGGATAGCGACTAGGCAGGGCCAGCAGGACCTGCTCCACGCGATATTTGCAGGCCACGGCGAGGCGCTGCCGAAGATAGTCATAGCAAGCGGCGATCATATTGAAGCCTACTATGACACTATCAAAGCCCTCAACTGGGCGGAGGAGTTCCAGGTGCCAGTCATACACCTGCTTGACAAGTACATGGCTGCCAGCATGATGAGTTTTGACAGGGAGGACGTGGACCCATACAAGGTGCCCCTTACCAGGGGGCTCTACGTGACCTCGCCTGGGCAGAACTACAAGAGGTATGAGATAACCGACACTGGTGTAAGCCCGAGGGCGCCGCTCGGCACCACAAGGTTCCTTGTGAGCAGCCTCGAGCACAATGAGTACGGCGTTGTGACCGAGGACCCAGTCACTAGGGAGAGGATGATGCTGAAGAGAATAAAGAAGATGGAAACCATAGAGAAGGGCATCCCGGACTCTGAGAAGGCGGTGCTTCACGGTGACCCGGACGCGAAGATAACTATAGTCTCCTGGGGCTCCACCAAGGGGCCCATTCTCGACGCCATGGAGAGGCTCAAGACTGACGGGCTGCGCGTCAGGTTCCTGCAGATAAAGACGTTCCTGCCGTTCCCCAAGGACGTGGTAAAGGGCATCATAAGCTCCTCAGACGACGTGATAGCAGTTGAGAACAACGCCTTCGGCCAGATGGTGATGGCCATAAGAATGTTCACGGGCCTTGACATAAAGAAGAGGGTGGCCAAGCTCAACAGCAGGAGCCTCATGGAGCAGGAGGTTTACAATGGAGTTAAGAAGGCGCTTGGAATGAAGGAGGGCCTGGTGGTGGTGAGCGATGGCTCGTAACTGGATGGACTACAAGACTGACGCCTGGGTCCAGTGGTGCCCAGGCTGCGGCAACTTCGGCATACTTACAGCAATGCAGAGGGCGCTGGCGGAGCTTGACCTGCCGAACGAGAAGGTCACCATAGTCTCAGGCATAGGCTGCTCCAGTAGGACACCATACTACGTAAAGACCGCCAACGTGCACACACTTCACGGCAGGCCGATACCAGTGGCCCAGGGGATAAAGCTGGCTAACCCAGACCAGGTGGTCATAGTCGCCTCTGGCGACGGCGACCTGCTGGGCATAGGGGCCGGCCACTTCGTCGCGGTGGGCAGAAGGAACATAGACATAAAGGTGCTGCTGCACGACAACGCAGTCTACGGCCTCACCAAGGGCCAGGCCTCGCCGACGCTGCCGCTTTATGCTAAGACCAAGAGCCTTGGCCAGCCAAACGTGCAGGGCGCTGTCAACCCGCTCATGCTGGCATTCGCGAGCGGTTACACCTTCATAGCCAGGGCCTATGCTTATCACATAGACCAGCTGAAGGATATGATAAAGGCTGCCATAAGGCACAAGGGCACCTCCCTGATAGACATACTTCAGCCGTGCCCGACCTACAACGACATAATGACAAAGGAGTGGTATGAGAAGAGGATCTACTACCTAGACAAGGAGGACCCGAGCTGGGACCCAAACGTTGAGAAGCCAGAGGACACGAAGAAGCTGCCAAAGATAGTTGAGAAGATGCTTGAGTGGGACCCCAGGATACCTCTGGGCATATTCTACAGAAACACCATGATCGAACCATTCGATGTTAGGATAGAGAAGATAATGCCAGGCTACCTGCAGATGCCACCAGCCAAGAGGCCAGTCGAGGTTAACAAGAGGGCCCTTACAAACCCGTTTGACGCCTTCAAGGACAGGCTGGTTCCAACGTGACAGCTCATCTTCACACGTTCATCTTAATTGTTTTACGTCATTTGTTACCAGGCATAAAGAGCCCTCTAATCTCATCCGCTGGGCCTGCCGCCAGTGGCCTCGTGAGCGGCTGCTGAGCCCAGCTTCACGGAGGCTCGTCTGAGGAGGCCTTGGCGGCTTTTCTTTATATAAAAAGGATCTTCCACCCTAGGGCTTTTAGATAATGCTATAAAATCGCACGAACTGCTAGCGCAGCCAAGCATTAACTTTTAAGGAAATATGAAAAGCTATTTAGAGCGCTGAACGCCTTCGTAAGGCGAGAAGCTTGTTGAGGAACCCGAAGGTCAAGGGCTCTAGGGCTGAAAACGAGCTGGCGGACACGCTGTGGGAGAGGGGGTTCGCCGTAGTCAGGGGACCCTCTAGCGGGGGAGGCTCAAGGAGGCGCTTCCAGCCAGACCTCGTGGCAATAAAGGACGGCAGGGTTGTCGTGATTGAGGTCAAGTCAAGGTCCGACGAGGGCCCCCTTTACATAAGCGCTGAGCAGGTCATGGGTCTATCGGAGTTCGCCAAGAGATCTGGCGGCATAGCGCTGCTGGCCTTCAGGCTAAGGGGCGGCGAGTGGAGGTTCCACAGCATAGACGAGCTCGTTCCCACAGGGGCCAGCTTCAGGCTCGACGACCCCGCCTCAGGCATGAAGCTCAGGGACGTTGAGGAGCTCCTGGAGAGGAGGCACAGGGACATAACTTCGTATTTTAAAAAAGAACCTTAATTCGACAAGGCTTGACCTGTTAGATACAACTGACCTCTAACTCTCTTAACTGGGTTCCTGTCACCGTAAGAGCTGGCGGAGGTAAGCGGTTTTGTCTAAGCAGGTTGAGTGTCAGTATGATGAAGGACCCCTGGGAAGGAGGATCGTAGTTCCTAAGGGCCTGGACAACGTCATAGTTGACACCACAAATATAAGCGGCGTTGACCCCACTGGCAAGGCTACCATATACCGCGGCTACACAATCGATGACATAGGCGCCAACGCGGACTTCTACGAGGCGGCCTTCCTGATACACTATGGCCACCTGCCTAACAAGAAAGAGTACGACGAGTATAGGAAGAAGCTCGACAGCTACAGGGCCGAGATACCTGAGAAGCTTATAGATGCACTCAAGGTGGTTCCGAACACCCACCCAATGTACTACGCCCAGTACGCCTACAACCTCCTGGGCCAGTTCTACGCTCCCGAGTGGCCCCAGAAGGCCTCCTTCGAGTTCCTTGAGGAACACGCCATGAGGCTCATAGCCCTGACGCCGTTCATATTCGCTGCCGCCTGGCACCTGCCAAGGGATGGGGAGCTCTACAGGCCCGATCCAAGCCTGCCACACGCCAAGGACGCCCTGAGGATGATACTTGGAAGGACGCCAAGCGACCTTGAGGCCAGGGCCTTTGAGGCCACGCTGGTCCTCTACATGGACCACGGCTTCAACGCAAGCACCTTCACAGTAAGGGTTGCCGCGAGCACGCTCACCGATATTTACAGCGCAGTGGCCGCTGGCGTGGCGTCGCTCAAGGGACCCCTGCACGGCGGCGCCAATGAGCAGGCCATGAAGATGTTCCTCGAGGCCCAGGCACAGGCGCAGGCCAAGGGCATACCGCTTGAGGACTACATAGAGCAGTACATCAAGGACAGGCTAGCAAGGAAGGAGCTGATAATGGGCTTTGGCCACAGGGTCTACAAGATTCACGACCCGAGGACCGATGTAGCTAAGAAGTTCGTGGCCCAGCTGCCTAACGGTGACATGTGGGTCAAGGTCCTCGCCAAGTCAGAGGAGGTCATGAAGAGGGAGAAGAACCTGCCGGCCAACATAGACCTCTACACAGGAGTCCTCTACTACCAGCTTGGCATACCAATACCGATGTACACGCCAATATTCGCCATGGGCAGGATAGTCGGCTGGACCGCGCACTACATAGAGCAGTTCATGAACAACAAACTAATAAGGCCTGACGAGAAGTACGTTGGGCCCACGGACCTCAAGTACGCACCCATTGGTGAGAGGAAGTAATTTTCTTTCTCCTAAAATGTTTTTTATTAAATGTTTTTTATTAATAGTTTTCTAGTACCTTCAGGCTGACGAACATACCTGCGCTGACGAACACCACCGTTATGCCCAACAGTATTACCCAGTCCTCAACCATGTTAAAGCTATGTAGACCCAGCAGGTTGTACCTGACTATGTCGACAGTGTACGTTATTGGGTTAAACCTGGCTATGTCCTGTAGCCACCACGGCATCTGCCTTAGCGGGAAGAGGGCTGGCGAGGCGAACATCAGGGGCAGGTTTACCAGGTTGACTATGGAGAACATGACTTCTTGGTTGTCAACTGAGAAGCCTATGGCCTCAAACACGCTTATGAAGGACATGCCGAGCAGGGCTATCGCTACTCCGGCCTCTACAAAGTTAAGGACGTTGAAGTCGAGGCTGAAGCCGAGGGCTATTGCTATCACTAGGAGCACTGTCTCGTAGAAGAAAGACCTTACGAGCGTGGCTATCATCTTAGCGAAGAATATGCTTGACCTAGGGGCTGGGGTCATCCTGAGCCTGTTCATGCTGCCCAGCCTCTTCTCAAACACTATGTTCACGCCCCCGAAGACTGACTGGAAGAAGGCGAAGACCACGAACATGCCTGTGGCCAGGTAGGAGAAGTAGTCGGTGGTCCCGAACAGCTTGAGTAGCGTCTGGTCGATGTACTGCTTAACTATAATCGGATTGGCTGCCTGCACGCCGGCAGCCGAGAACATGTTGACAAAGTTCAGGCTTTTTCCAAACAGGGCGAGCCATGCCACGGGGGTTATAAGGGATATAAAGAACGTCCCCCTCCTGCCCACCCACTTCTTGAGCTCCCTCTCGACGAGCACGCCCGTCTCGCTTATCATGATCTCACCGCCCTCATGAGCCTCCTGAACTTGAAGGCGTCGAACGACTCCTCCTCCCTGAGCCCGTGGCCCGTCAACTCCAGGAACACCTCCTCCAGGTTAGGCCTCACGACCCTCAGTTCAGTGACGTCAAAGTTGGAGAGCAGCTTTATGAGCTGGGGCATGGCATCCGCGGAGGACTCCACCTTAATGACAACATACCCATCCATCTCCTTCACGTCGTTGAAGTCCTTCGAGAGCGCCTCGATGGCCTTTGTTGTCTCGGCATCACTCTTGAGCTTAACGTAGATCCTGTCGCCCTTAACCTTAGCCTTCAGGTCCTCCGGCGTCCCCTCAGCCACTATGTGGCCGTGATCTATTATGGCCACCCTGTCAGAGAGCTCCTCAGCCTCCTCCATGTAGTGCGTCGTCAGTATAACCGTGATCCCCTCCTTCTTGAGCTCCCTTACAAGGTCCCATATGTGCCTCCTGCTCTGCACGTCGAGCCCTACTGTGGGCTCGTCCAGAAAGACAACCTTTGGGTTGTGCACTATGCTCATGGCTATCTCAAGCCTCCTCCTCATGCCGCCGCTGTAGTACATCACCCTCCTCTTGGCGGCGTCCTCAAGCTCCATGAACTTTATGGCCTCCCAGGCCCTCTCCTCCGCCTCCTTGCCACTGTAACCATGGAGCCTTGCCATCAGGAGCACGTTGTCAAGGCCTGTGAGCTCATCGTCTGCTGTGAGGTCCTGTGGCACGACACCTATGACCTTCCTCACCTTGGTCCTCTCCCTCACTACGCTGTAGCCCTCGACTAGGGCGTCCCCCTCTGTGGGCATCCTGAGGGTCGCAAGCATCGATATAGTCGTTGTCTTGCCGGCCCCGTTGGGGCCGAGCAGGGAGTAGATCTCGCCCCTCATCACCTTGAAGTTTATGTGGTCCACGGCGAGCAGGCTGCCATACCTCTTCGTCAGGTTCCTGACGTCTATGCTTATGTCTGGCGTGGGCATCACCTACAGGGGCTGATATATCTAACAGCTTTATATATTTTCATTCTATATTACTCACGATAATGACCTTGCAGTAAACAGCTCGTTGCGAAGGCTTCTGAGACCGTTAAGTTGCAACGTAAAGGAAGGGGATGGTCACAGCGTTCGCGATGGCCAGCGACGCCGCCTCCAGCAGCAGGCCGTCAGGGAGGGCCAGGCCTGCCAAGGGGAACGTCCAGAGGCTGGCAGCCATGTTGACCATGTTTATTACTGCCAGCGACGTGGCGCTGCGGCCCCTCCCGTAAGCGTCGACCGTGTAGGCGTAGTAAGCACTGAAGGCGACGTCGACCAGGAGGCCGTTTATAAACGAGGCTGCTAGGAAGAGCTCGTAGGACCTGGTGTATATCAGAAGGTAGCTCAGCGATGATATGAGGAGCAGGAGGGCCACGGCGCGCCTGCTGAAGGACCACGACCTGGGAAGCCATGCGAGCGAGAAGCCTCCTACGGCAGCGCCCGCAAACATCAGGAGCGTGAGGGAGCCAGAGGAGTACGGCGAGGCCCCAAAGTAGAGCTTCGCTATGGACGGGAGGAAGAAGCCGAAGGCGTAGGACGCCCCGAAGCTGCCGGCGCCCGCCACGCCTATCAGCAGGAGCCCCCTCCACGATATGGTCCCATCTGCTACAGGCGCGGGGCGGCCGTTGAACTTTATGAAGGCGGCAGAGAGCGCCACCATCACTATTCCCAGGAGGCCCGCCAGGAGGGTTCCGAGCCTCCAGCCGAGGACCCCATCTACAAGCCCCCAGGCGAGCGCCGTGAGGCCGCCTATGTTAAAGGCTGAGTTGAAGAGGCCCATGAGCGCCGCTGAGGAGGCCCCGCTGACGCTCACCAGGACGAAGCCGGCTGGGGCGAAGAAGAGGCCCGTGCCCAGGCCAGCTAAGAGCCTGAGGCCCACCGCTTCCCAGACGCCGTTAGCGAAGTACATGAGCATGTCGGAGAGCGAGAGCACCAGGAGACCCAGAATAAACGTGTTCCTGGCCCCTATCCTGGCCGAGAGTGCCACGCTGACCAGCTGGGTTGATGCTGCCCCAGCTATGAAGGCCAGGGGCAAAATGCCAGAGACCCACGCGGGGGCCCTGTACTCCGTAAGTATCTGCAACATGGCTGGCGCCAGCACGTACCACTGCATCGAGTAGATGACCCTCGTCACCAGGAGCGTTGCCTCCTGCCTCAAGGCCTGCCCGCTCGCAGGTTCAAGGGGTCTGAATATCAACTTTTAAAATAATAGCATTGCTTTCACATAATACTAGTATTGACGCTAAGTGTTTTTATCTGCAAACTTGAGAAAATACTATGGCGCAGGCCTTATGAAATACACGAGGCTTGCTGGCTACTCGGTCTTCGTTGGAGCGGCCCAGTTCCTCATACTCATGATAGTGGCTGAGGCAATATACCCCGGCTACAGCGTCTCCCAGAACTACATAAGCGACCTGGGCAACCCAAGGCTGGCGCCCTCAACGCCTCACGCGACCATATTCAACACATCTATAATACTGCTTGGGCTCCTCCTAATAATCGGCGGCTCCATCCTTGCGTACAAGGAGAGGGGAGTTACCGGTAGGCTTCTAGGCGTCCTGGTGGCCATCTCAGGCTTGGGGGCCGCCGGCGTCGGCTTCTTCCCTGAGGGCTCCCCCTATGACCTGCACGTCATTTCATCCCTCATAGTGTTCCTCTTCGCATCCCTGGCCTCTTACCCGGCGTCCCTCTACAGGGGCCACAGGAGCCCGCTGTGGGGGGCCCTGGGCACTATAGGCCTAGTGGCGCTGGCCCTATACATAGCCAAAGACTACATGGGCCTCGGCTGGGGCGGCATGGAGAGGATGATAGTCTACCCCAACCTTATGTGGGCCCTCGGTTTCTCAGGGTCTCTCATGACGGACTGACGTTGGAAGCCCACCATATTAAGCCCGCCTCTCGCAGAGGCCGCACATGAATGGGAGTAAAAAGATTGAGAAGTAAAAGGGCACCGTTTTTCACGGTAGGCGTGGATGACGTTAAAGGAGTCCTTTTACTTCAGGGCTTCGACAGGTTCATAGGCGTCGCCAAGAATGAGGAGCTCCTCATGGAGATGAAGAGGCTCTCGGCCGAGGATCCAAAGGCCCTCCAGTGCCACGTGGAGCAGGGCCACATGAGGGCATGACTCAGCTGCATAGGCAGGGACAGCCCGGCCTCCCTGCTGGAGGGCGTTAAGGGCGCCGTGAGCCTGCTTGACGAGGCCGTGACTGCCTGGGACCCTGGGCTACCCAACATGCGGCCTCGAGTTCAGGTGCATCTACCCGCGGGGCAGGGCGCTAAGCCCTAGACGGTACCCAGGGCCAAGAGGGCACCAGCGCTGTATAACCTATAAGACTTCCTCCATTTAGAAACATTTTTAGCCTAGGAGGGCACGTATAATGCTAGTGAGAGCTTGCCCTCAGCGTCACTTGACGAGGCCACAAGAGCTTCGCTAGAGCTAGCTCGCCTGGCAATGATAGACTCAAGGCTGGCCTCAAGGGAGGGGCTGAGCGACGCAGCCAGGGCCCTTCAGGCGCTCTCTGAAAACGCCATGGTTATAGCTAAGTACCTGACGGGCGGCAGCATAAGCGCCGTGATCTCAAGGCTGGAGAGCAGTGACATGAGGGAGCTGCTGGCCTACGCCTCGCCAAGGACAGCCGAGGCCTATGAGAGTCTAAGGTACTACCTCACTTACCTCCAGGGGCTGCGCAGCAGCTCGCGTTAAAGCCCCCCTCTAAAATCCTTTCCCACTGTACTGCGACACACAAAACTTTTAGCCCAGGTACCAGGTATCTGGTGCGCGCGCTTGCCAGAGGGCACGGACATAATAAGGGCTCAGTATTACAATGACCCATTCCAGGCTGTTGTTCCACCCGTGTACCTGAGCGCTGCCTTCGGCTACGTAAGCGACGAGCTGGCAGTTAAGGACGACAGGGGGCGCGTTGTCAGGTACTCAAGGGAGGTTAACCCAACCCTCAGGCCCCTGGAGAGGGCTGTGGCCTCGCTCGAGGGCGCCGATGACGCCTTAGCCTTCAACTCCGGCATGGGCGCCATATCAACGGCTGTCCTGGCCCTTGCCAAGGGTGGCCTGAAGGTACTGACAACCATGGAGCTCTACAGCTTGACAAAAGCAAAAGGCAGGCCTCGCCCCTGGAAGGGGCGGGGTAAAACATAGAACATCTGAGCACTTAAAGTTGCGTGAAACAAATAGTGTCCCCGCAAGGGGATGCCCCAACAGGGGCCCACATATCCCCGAGTCCCTGGGACCTGGGGGAGGGGAGGAAGGCATGACGCTATCAGGTTTGTCAGGGGCCTAAGGCTGGCCAGGGTGGCCCCAAGCCTCGGCGGCACAGAGACGCTCGTCACGCTGCCGGCCCTGACGGCGTCAAGCCACATGCAGCCCGAGGAGAGGAGGACGCTTGGAATAGACGACTCCCTGATACGCGTCTCCGTAGGCCTTGAGGACCCTGAGGACCTAGTGGAGGACTTCGCAAGGGCCCTCAGCCTGCTCAGCTAGGAGCCGCCGCCGGGACTTGAACCCGGGACCTCTGCCTTACCAGGGCAGCGCTCTACCGGCTGAGCTACGGCGGCGCGGGCCCGTTCAGGGGGCCCAGGCTTTCCCTTGCTAAAGCTAGTTTTAACCCTTATGCCCGGTTGACGAGGTAGCAGCGCCGCTGACTCATGTGCACGCGTCGTAGGGACCGGCACAAAGCCTTATAAATGCACACCTAACATTAAGAGCTCTAGGCGAGTGTGCACATGAGTGCTATTAGCTGGGTCAACTGGCTGCTCAACCCACCAGCCGGGCTGTCGCTAGGCATGATAATACTGATCTCCTACGTGCTCGGCCTCCTGCACGGGGCCACCCCGGACGAGCACACGTGGCCAATAACCTTCAGCTATGCAGTGGGCAGCTACAGCACAAGGAGGGGCATGAAGGCCGGCTTCCTGTTCTCACTAGGCTTCACGCTTCAGAGGGCCCTGCTAACCACTCTGGGGTTCCTTGGATTGGCCTACTTCTATCAGAAGTACAACCTGGATGGTCCAGTTTACATAGTTGTCGGCATAGTGATGGCCATAGCTGGCTCCTACGTGCTCAAGGGAAAGTACGTTCACCTTGAGTTCGACAGGCTGCTGGGCAGCAGGACGCACTCGAAGGAGGCGGAGAGGAGGAGCATCTATGACCAGCTGAAGGACGTGCCCCTCAGGATGACAATAGTGCACGGCCTCATCGCTGGCTTCGGGTTCGGGGCCTACGCCACGATCATAACCTTCATACTAGCGCCCAGGGTTGGCTCAATACTTTACGCCCCCCTGCCAGGCGTCATGTTTGGCCTTGGAACTATGACCATGCAGATAATATTCGGGGCCCTGTTCGCCAACATAGCTAGACTCAAGGGCCTCGGCGAGGGTGACATAAAGAAGCTGGGGGCTGCCACTGCAGGCAGGACCCTGTACTACGGCGGCATAGCGTTCGTGCTGATAGGCGCCCTCGTGGCCGCTATACCAGCTATTGACAGCTTTGCGATAAGCACGGGCAACCCCATACCTAACCTTGACGCTATTGACATAGGGTTCCTGCTCGTGCTCATAGTGGTCGGAGGCATAGGAATAGGGAGCATGATAAAGTCCTACAGGGACATAAGGTCCTTGAAGTCCGCCGGACCCACTAAGACGGCCGCATAACCCTTACGCAGCCAAAAATTTCTATGTATTCTCTAGCAGTTAAAAGCTAAACTTATATTATAAGCCTACAGCAAGACTATTAACCACTTTCGCTAATCGCTTAGCACAAATAAAGAGTCAGGTGTTATAGTTGACTATCGAGAGAAACCCTAAGCCTGAGCCCCAGGAGCTAGTTCAAGCCTCCAGGGCAGCTCTTGGCCTTGAAGACCTTGACATCGCGATAAGGAGGGCGGAGGTGGTTGACGTCTGGGGCAGAAGGACCATGAGGGCTGACGTGGGCATAAAGGGAAGAATAATAGCGTGTGTCGGCGAGTGCAGGTCGCGCGCTAGGAAAGAGGTTAACGCTGATGGCCTCTACCTAGCCCCAGGTTTCATGGATGCCCACATGCACCTTGAAAGCACCTTCCTGGGCCCCTACGAGTTCTCTAAGGAGCTCGTGAGGCACGGCACCACCGCTGCCTTCGTGGACATACATGAGGTCGGCAATGTTCTCGGCATCAAGGGAGTTTATGCCGTGGCTGAGGCCTTCAGAGGCACGGCGCTTAAGGTGTTCCTTCTGGCTCCCCCCAACGTGCCCCCCTCCAGGAGGGTTGACGACATTGGGGGTGCCAGGATAAGCTACGACGAGGTCACGGAGGCCGCCCTCAGGCTCTCAGGCGTAGGCGAGGTCATGGACTTACAGTCAATAATAGAGGGCGACGATGAGCTTATGGAGTTCGTGACGAGGATTTCCACCTCAACCATAGTGCAGGGCCATATGGCCGGCCTCAGCAGCGCCGAGCTGAACGCGTATGTGAGCCTTGGCATAAGGAACGACCACGAGGTCACCACTAGGGAGGAGCTGCTTGAGAGGCTGTCTAAGGGCGTCTACCCATTCGTCAGGTTTGGCTCAAGCTGGAGGGACCTTGACAGGGTGAGCGACCTCGTCTCCCGCTACTCGCCGCTCATCCCCCTCGTTGCTGATGATATACATGCCCTGCACCTGGTCAGGGAGGGGCACCTGGACAGGGCTGTCAGAAGGGCAATAGAGCTCGGCGTCGACCCGCTGGACGCCGTAAGGGCGGTCACCCTGGCCCCGGCCCTGGCCTATGGCCTTGAGCCATGGCTTGGGTCCGTCGCCCCTGGCAGGTTTGCCGACCTGGTCCTGCTGAGCTCCATAGATGCCAGGCTTAGGGTTGCGCAGACCTTCATAAATGGCTCAGCGGTGGCCTGCAGAGCTCAGATAATACCTGAGGAGCTCAAGGCCAGCAGCGTTGACATCAACTTTATGCCGTCACTTGAACTTAAGGTGCCCATGGAGCGCGGCGTCGTCGAGGCTAAGGTTATTGAGCTCGTCAACGGCTCAAGCCTAACTAAGGAGTCCCTGGAGGCCGTAACCGTGGAGGGCTGGAGGATCAGGCCTAAGGGAAACCTGTCTGAGGTCCACGTCATTAACAGGTACGGGAAGCCCTGGGAGGGCTCCGGCCTCCTAGGCCTTCGTGTCGAGGGCGCCATAGCCTCATCGGTTGCCCACGACACGCATAATATTGTGATAGTTGGGACCGAGAGAAGCTCTATGGAGGCCGCCCTGGAGGCCGTGAAGAGGGGAGGCGGCGGCATAGCCTTCGCGCTTCGCGGCGAGGTCAAGGCACTCCTGCCGCTCCCAATAGCTGGACTCATGAGCGACCTGAGCTCTGAGGAGGTCGCCTCGAGGCTTGAGGGCGTCACCTCTGAGCTGAGCAGGGCGTGCAGCTGCGACGGTGACCTCCTGCTGAACCAGCTGCAGCTCCTGACGCTCCCTGTGATACCTGAGCTCAGGGTCACTGACAGGGGGCTCTACAGCGTCACCAGGAGGTCCTACGTGCCCCTGCTGGAGGTGCGCTGAGGTGTCGTGGAGCCCCTCGCTTGAGCACGACACGGTGCTGGTGATAAGCTTCGGCGGCCAGTACGCCCACATGATATCTAGGAGGGTCAGGGACCTTGGCGTCTACAGCGAGGTGCTGCCCTACACGCTGGCAAGCGAGGAGGCTGTTAAGTCAAGGAAGCCCAAGGCTGTGATACTCTCAGGGGGGCCCAGTAGCGTCTACGAGCTCGACGCCCCGACCGTGGGGGACTGGGTGCTGAGACTTGACGTCCCCGTGCTCGGCATCTGCTACGGCCACCAGCTGATAGCTAAGCTGAGCGGGGGCTCCGTTGAGAGGGGTGTCGGGGAGTACGGCAGAACGAGGGTAGCCCTGGCCGAGAGGGACCCCATATTTGACGGCTGGGGCGACGAGGAGGACGTCTGGATGAGCCACTCCGACTACGTCGCCTCCGTGGGCCCCAGGGGCAGGGTGCTGGCCAGGTCCAAGGAGACGGGCTACGTAGCGGCCATGAAGGTCGGCGACAGGGTCTACGGGGCCCAGTTCCACCCCGAGGTGAGGCACACGGAGAAGGGGCTGAAGCTCATAGCCAACTTCCTCTTCAGGGTCGCCGGCGCCAGGCCCACGTGGAGGGTCGAGGACCTCGCCGAGAGGCTTATAGACGACGTCAGGTCCAGGGTGCCGCCGGGCGAGAAGGCCATAATAGCCGTCAGCGGCGGCGTCGACTCAACTACTGCCGCAGTCATAGCCAGGAGGGCGCTCGGCGACAGGGCGGTGACAGTGTTCATCAACCATGGCCTGCTGAGGGAGGGGGAGGCTGATGAGGTCCTCAGCTCCCTGAGATCCCTGGGCCTTGACCCAATTTACATAGACGCCTCCCAGCGCTTCCTGGGCGCCCTCAGAGGCGTCTCGGACCCTGAGCAGAAGAGGCTCGTAGTGGGCAGGGTGTTCGCTGAGGTATTTGAGGAGGTCGCCAGGTCCGACCCGTCAATAAGGTGGCTCGTGCAGGGGACGACGTACCCTGACGTGATAGAGAGCGGGGCCGAGGTTGGAGCCGACAGGATAAAGAGCCACCACAACGTCGGCGGGCTGCCGGAGAGGCTGGGCCTGAAGGTAATAGAGCCCCTCAGGTACCTCTACAAGGACGAGGTCAGGAGGCTCGCGCTGTCCCTCGGCGTTCCAGAGGGCATAGCGCTCAGGCACCCGTTCCCTGGGCCTGGGCTGGCGGTCAGGATAATTGGGGAGGTCACTGAGGAGAAGCTTGCTACAGCCAGGAGGGCCTCTAGAATAGTTGAGGAGGAGCTGAGGAGGACAGGGCTCTATGACAAGGTGTGGCAGGCCTTCGCTGTGGTGGGCGACGACAGGTGGGTCGGAGTCAAGGGGGACAGGAGGGCGTTCGGCTACATAGTGACTGTAAGGGTCGTTGAGAGTGAGGACGGCATGACTGCGGACTGGGTCAGGCTTCCCTATGAGGTGCTACAGCGCATAGCGTCGAGGATTACCTCAGAGCTGCCCCAGGTGACCATGGTCACCTACGCCATAACCACCAAGCCGCCGTCAACCATAGAGCCTGTCTAAGAGTTTTAAGCACATCATGGCCCGGCAAGCTCAGGTGAGCGGCATGGGCTTCCTCGGGAAGCTGCAGGGCGCCGAGAGGCTCTTCACGTTTGACGACGTTTACATAGTGCCCGGCAGGGCGCCGCTGGACCCAAGCAAGGTTGACGTCAGCACCAGGTTCAGCAGGCGCGTGAGGCTGCTGATACCGATATCCTCCTCACCCATGGACACCGTGACGGAGTACGAGATGGCTGTAGCCATGTCGCTCATGGGCGGCATAGGGGTCATTCACAGGAACATGCCCAGGGAGCAGCAGGCTGAGATAGCCAGCAGGGTGAAGAGCGCCCCGCCTGTGCCTACGTCGCGCATATACGTTGCCCCTGAGGATGACTGCGATAAGGCGTACGACTACCTCAGGTCCCTAGGCCTCAGGGACGCCCCCGTGGTGTCCCAGGACGGCAAGCTGGTCGGCCACGTCAGGGTCAGCTCCCTGAGGGGCTGCGGGGGAGGGCGCGTGGCACAGGTGATGGAGGCCCCGAGGCCGTTTGAGGTCAGGCGCCTTGAGGAGGCCCTGAGCTTCCTTGAGTCGGGCGGCTCTGACACTCTGCCCCTGGTGGCCGCGGGCTCCTACGTGGGTACACTCACCTTCGACTCCTCCCTGGACAGGGTTACGCCGTCGCTGGACAGCGAGGGCAGGCTGCTCGTGGCGGCCGCAGTCTCCCCCTTTGACCTTGAGAGGGCCAGGCTCCTCGACAAGTACGTGGACGCGCTGGTGACGGACGTGGCCCACTTCCACAACGACGAAGCCATGGCTGCCGCTAAGGCTATGGGCAGGGAGGTCTCAGCTGACCTCGTCGTTGGCAACGTTGGCACCAGGGAGGCGGCAGTTGACGCCCTGACCATAGTTGAGAGGGTGGACGGGCTCAGGGTTGGCATAGCTGGGGGCTCGATATGTACCACCTCAAGCGTCGGCGGCGCCTACGCCCCGGCCCTGTGGGCGGTTGCCGCCGTCAGGGACGCCCTGGACGAGCACGGGGCCAGCGACATACCTGTGATAGCAGACGGCGGCATAAGGTCGTCAGGCGACATAGTCAAGGCCCTGGCCGCTGGGGCCTCGAGCGTGATGCTTGGCTACATGCTCGCCGGGACAGACGAGGCGTCGGCGCCGCTGATAAGGATTGGGGAGGCGGCCTACAAGCCCTACAGGGGGATGGCCAGCAAGGGGGCCATGCAGAGGAGGTTTGCGGTGGACAGGTACACGAGGGCCTCAAAGAGGGTCGCTGAGGGGGTAGAGGGCGTCGTGCCCTACAGGGGCTCAGTGATGTCGGTGCTCGCCGACCTCGTGGAGGGGGTCAAGGCAGGGCTGGGCTACGCTGGGGCCTCCAACATAAGGGAGCTGTGGGAGAGGGCCAGGTTCGGGGTGGCAGTCCCAAAGCAGGTGCCGGGGGAGCTCTTCAGGACTGGCCAGTGAGCTACCTCTCCACGAGCCTCCCATCCCTGTAGAGGTTGTACCTGGTCACCTCAAAGGCGACCGTGTCCCCGACGTTGTAGGGCTCACGGCTGAGCAGGATTATTGAGGACTCACCGTAGTCGCACATGAGGTACCTGAGCTCCCCGACCACCTCAAGCGAGTAGACCTGGCACTTGAGGTTGCCCCTGCCAACCTCTACCCAATCCGGCCTGAAGCCCACTTCAAACCCCTCCTTGCCGACAACTTCGCCCGGCAGGAAGTTCATTGGGTGGTCGCCTATGAACTGGGCGACCCACTTGGTCGTGGGCCTCTCGTAGAGCTCAAGTGGGGTTCCAACCTGCTCGAAGACACCGTTGTGAAGCACAGCTATCCTGGTCGCCATACTCATGGCCTCCTTCTGGTCGTGGGTGACGTAGACGAAGGTCTTCTTCAGCTCCATGTGTATCCTCTTCAGCTCCCCCCTGGCTATAGCCCTCATCCTGGCGTCAAGGCTGCTCAGGGGCTCGTCCAGCAGGAAGAAAGCCGGATCTCTAACTATGGCCCTAGCCAGGGCCACCCTCTGCTGCTGGCCCCCGCTTATCTGCGTCACGTTCTTATATAGTATGTCCGTTATGTTAAGAAGCTTGGCCACCTGCTGGACCCTCCTCTCAATCTCGTCCTTAGGGTAGTGTCTCATCTTGAGTGGGAACGCCATGTTATCATGCACGTTCATGTTCGGGTAGAGGGCGTAGCTCTGGAAAACCATCGCTATGTTCCTCTTCTCTGGCGGCAGGTTCGTAATGTCCTTGCCGTCAACTATGATCTTGCCGCTGTCAGGCCTCTCTATGCCTGCTATCACCTTAAGCAGCGTCGTCTTACCAGCGCCGCTGGGGCCCAGCACAACGAAGAACTCGCCGTCCTCTATCTTCTGCGTTATGCCGTTAAGCACAACTGTGCTCCCGTACCTCTTAGTTATGTTGACAAGCTCAATCGTCATCAGGCCGCCCCCTTGAGGCCACCAGAGATGTACTGTCCCTTGAGGTACCTCTGGAGGCCATAAGTTAATATTATTACCGGCACGGTGAAGACGACAGAGAAGGCGGCGCCGGCCAACAGGTTTCCCCTGGTGATGTCCGTGTAGATTGTCACGGGGAGCGTAGAGTGATAGGGCATCAGGAGTATGGCGTAGGTGAACTCGTCCCACGAGAACATCCATGATATTAAGTAGGCTGCCGCTATCCCGGGCGCCGAGTTTGGAAGGAGCACGTAGCGGAGCCTGTTGAACAAGTTCGCCCCATCTATCATGGCCTGGTGCTCCAGGTCCCTCGGTATGGCTGAGAAGGTGCCCTGAAGTATCAGGGTGGCCAGCGGCAGGGTCACCAGGGTCTGGGCTAGGGCCAGGCCCACCACCGTCTCATAGAGCCCCGCCCTGATGAACTGCACGGCTATCGGTATGCCTATAATCACCCCTGGCATTATGTTTGTCAGCAGTATCAGCACGAGCACAGGGTAGGAGAGCCTGGAGGGCAGCCTGCTGAGCCCGTAGCCCGCTGGTATCGCGAGGGCCAGAGTTATGAGGCCCACCAGCGTCGCCGTCTCAACGCTCTTCAGGAATGGGTCTATGAAGGCGGTGCCGCTGAGCGCGGCAACCAGGTTGGCCAGGGTCAGCTCCTTAGGCACTAGGGGCGGGTAGGTAGATATTAGCGTATACTTGGGCGGCTGGAAAGCTATGAGTATCAGTATGTAGAGCGGGAACAGGAAGAGGGCGGAGAGCAGCCCGGCAGCCACGTATATTAGGACCCTTGACGCCCTCACCTTCCCCTCACCCTAAGTATGAGCACCAGGAAGGCAAGTATGAACACCAGGAGTATCGTGGCGGCGGCCAGTGAGGGTCCAACGGCTGGGAAGCTCGTCGTATAGAGCTCATAGGTCAGGGTCGTCAGGAGCGGCGGGTGGTAGCCTATGAGTATCAGCGGCAGGGCGAATATGTTGAACTCCTGTACGCCCCTGATTATTAGGGCTATCGCTATGAACTCCCTCAGGTTTGGCAGAGTAACGTAGAAGAACCTCCTTATGGGCCCAGCGCCGTCCACGGCAGCCGCATAGTAGAGGTCCTGGGGTATCGCTGTCATGCCTGCCAACAGTATGAGGGCAACTATGGGCGTGTTCTTCCAGGCGTCGGAGAGTATGACGACCAGGAGGGACATGGCGTCGTTAGCGTACCAGTTTATTCCCCTAAGCCCGAACAGGCGGAGTATTGAGTTCGCGTAGCCGCCTGTCACCTCGAATATGAAGCTGAAGGTCACAGCTGCGACGACGGTGGCCACACCCATGGGTGTTATCATTATCGTGGAGACGGCCCTCTTGCCCTTGAACTCCTTCGTGAGGAGGCTGGCCACCGCGAGTGCTAGGGCCAGCTGCACGGCCAGGGCGCCCACGGTGACTATTATGGTGTCAACTACGGCTTTGCCTAAGCCCACGGACTCGAGGAACCTGTAATAGTAGAGAGAGAACCTGCCGTTAGGAAGCACAAAGCTGGAGTAAACAGCCCTAAAGGCTGGGTACACCACGAAAAAGGCTATGTACGCTAGAGCTGGGACTACTAGAAGAAAAAATCTAAGCTCGTCGCGCCTCATTCAGGACCCCTCATCTGGCCTAAGGCACGTAGAGCGGCGCGAAGTAGCCTTCCTCGTACTCCTGCGCCACGGTGACATTGTAGGTGGTCTTAAGGTAGTCGTACATCTGCTGGTTGTAATAGCTCAGTATGCTCGGTATCTGGCTGTAGGGCGCGTGGTCGACTATTATCTCAGTGAAGGCCTCATCGGCCAGGGTGTTCCACTCGGTCTGCCACGCTACTGGCAGCCTGAAGAACGGGTGCTCGAGCGCCTGCTCCAGGGCGGTGTAGATGCCGCTTATGTTTGAGGACAGGTTCTGGTACGCCAGCTCGTTCACGGCCGGCCAGCTGAGTAGCTCTATGAACTGCCTCTGGACCTGTGGCGACAGCAGGAACTGGGCGAACTCCAGGAGCGTCTGTATTTGCGTTGCTGTCTTAGGTATGGCCAGCACATCACCCCCCACCAGGTGGTCGTTGTTGGCTGGCCCTGAGGGGCCTGGGTAGAAGCTTATGTTGTTCTGGGCGCCGGCTGGCACTATGTAGGTCGACCATATGTAGGGCCACTGGTAGTCCAGTATGAAGTAGGTGCCTTCCAGCAGCCCCTTGTAGCTGCCCCAGTAGCCGTGTATGTACTCAGGCGAGAAGTACTGCGAGAGGTTGTAGAGGAACTCGAAAGCGTAGACGTCGCCAGAGTCGTTGAAGAGCAGCGGGTTGCCGCCCGCCTGGACCATCCACTGGTAGAGCTCTGTTGGCGTGCTGGCGCCGCCGTGGCCCTGGAACATCACTGGCTTAATGCCAGTCTTGTTGTATATCAGCTCGGCGTCGTAGAGCAGCTCGCTCCAGTTCTGGGGGGGAGATATGCCGAGCTTCTTGAAGAGCGTGGCGTTGTAGAAGACCAGGGGCACGTTGGCCCTCAGCGGCACGAAGTATATGGCGTGGAACACTTGGGTCTCGTACCCAACTATCGACTTCATAGAAGGTATAAGCGAAACGTTTGACAGCAGCTCGTTCACGTAGGGCGTCAGGTTCAGCAGGTAGCCGCCATATATCAGTTCCCCTATCACCATGTTGTCCTCGCCTATTATCACGGGCTCCCTCTTGTTGGCCTGGACCAGCGCCTCCACGTCACTAGCTATATCGCTGGCGTCGGCGTCTATGTAGTCAATCTTTACGTTAGGGTGCGTCTTCTCGAACTCGGGCAGAATCTTGGTCTCAAAGACCTGGGCCTCCGTCGGTGATAGGTCGTCATAATAAGTAATCGTGATCACCTTTGTGGGGTGGTAAGTGGCCACGAAGACGCCAGCGACTACGGCAACTATGACCACCACAATTATTACGGCCAAGACCGTGGTTGAGACAGACCTCCGACCACCTTTACCCCTACTTGCATGCATACAGAAACACCTCGCCACCCACTGGTTCCTTTTCTCTGCACAAAGGATTTAAATTCGCATTTGTCCCACTAATTTCTACTCAAAACAGTAAAGCTTGAGCGTCAGGTTAGCGTTAAATAGGCCAAGGGCCCAGACATGCGGTGCTAGGTCTGGGCTGGCCCGTAGACCTCTCATCCGGCCTCCTTCTGACCCTCGCCAGCTTCGCCGCCCTCAGGGACTCACTAGAGGCCCTTGGCTCCAAGTTAAGGCTCAGCGCTGGCGCCCTAGGCTCCGTGATAACGCCCGTGCTGACCTCCATGCCCAAGCTTATGGTGGTCCTCTGCTCAATTGCAGCGTACGGGAGGGCTGGCGGCTACGACGTGACCGAGGGCACGGTGATAGGGAGCCCTTTTGTAGTGTCAGCGCTCGCGCTGTCGGCTCTCATACTCGTGACCGGCGCTGTCAGAGGACGCCGCTCAGGGGCGACGGGTCCCTCGTGAGGTCCTTCATGGCGTTCGCGGCAATATTCCCAAGCGTCGCGCTGCCCTCCCTGCTCTACGACCTCAGGTCAAGTACGCTGTGGCGCTGCCTGCTGGCCGCGCTCTATGTAATCTTCGCGATATTACAAGTCGGCTCGGGCGGAGGGCTCGAGGAGGGAGGCCGTGGGAGCAGGTCGCTTAAAGTCACGGCCGCGCAGCTGGCCCTCTCGGCCGCAGGCATCTACGTGGGCTCAGGGCTGCTCGTGGGCGGGGTCCTGGGCCTCTCCGAGCTCGTCAGCGCGTCGCCCCTTGAGGTCTCCATACTGATAGTCCCAGCCGCCACGGCTCTGCCAGAGTCCATAGTGGCGCTTCTCTGGGAGCTCAGGGGCGCGCGAGCTTGCAGTAAGGGCCCTCATGGGCGAGACCCTGTTGTACGCCACCGTATACCCTGCGATAGGCATTATTGCTGCGCCATGGAGGCTTGACCTCCCAGCCCTAGAGGCTGTAGCGGGCACCGAGGCCGCCGTCCTGGCAGCGTCACTGAAGCTGTCCAGGGGCGGCCTCAGCTGGAGGACCGCGGCGGTCGGCCTGAGCGGGCTCGTTATCTACATACTTCTCCTGTGCTGACCTCATCGAGGGCATAAGGGCAGGTCTTGGGTACGCCGGGGCCTCAAACATAAGGGAGCTCTGGGAGAGGGCCAGGTTCGGGGTGGCAGTCCCAAAGCAGGTGCCGGGGGAGCTCTTCAGGGTGGGCCAATAACCTACTTCTCAGCAGGTTTCCCGTCCTTGTAAAGGTTATACCTAGTGACCTCGAAGGGCACGGTGTCGCCCACGTTGTAGGGCTCGCGGCTGAGGAGCGTGGGCGAGAACTGGCCGCAGCCGCACGTGAGGTGCCTCAGCCCGCCCACAACCCCTATGGAGTCCACATGGCACCTCAGGTTACCGCTGGTATGCTTTATGCCAGCATGGAGTTAAATCGCATACGCCCCACAATATTTTATTATTAAAACTTAAAAAGCGTACAGGAAGAACACGCAACTACTATTACCATTTTAAGCCTGAAAGCTTCGATGGATGCCTTTTTAGACTACAGGGTCCTTGATCAGAGAGGTGCCAAGGCTGAGCTGGCAGCTAAACGTCGCTGCGGGTTTCCTGCTGACGCTGCTATCTTCCGCAGCCTTAGGCGACGCCCTTGAGGGCCTGGGCTCTGAGCTTAGGCTCAGCTCTGGGGCCCTGGGCTCGGTCGTAACGCCTCTCGTGACGTCGCTTCCTGAGCTCGTCGTGGTGCTATACTCCCTCATCATATATGGCGCCAAAGGCTACGGCGTCGCCGAGGGCACGGTCATAGGGGAGCCCTTCATAATTTCATCACTGATGCTTCCAGCCCTCATAATCCTGGCGACATTGATGAGGAGGGCGCCCCTCAGGGGCCACCAGTCCCTTGTACAGCCCTTCGCTGTCTTTGCCGCGTTCTTCCCCAGCGTCGTCCTCCCCTCGATAATCTACGATTTAAGAGTTAAGTATGCCGTGGCGATCTTCCTGGCCGTCATATACGCTCTCTTCATGATGAGGCAGGCCAACTCAGGGGGTGAGCTTGAAAGGGTCTCTGAGCCCCTGCTCAGCAGGCGGCTCGGCCGCGCTGGTATAGCGATGCAGCTGACCCTCTCAGTCCTCGGCATCTACTTCGGCTCTGAGCTCCTGGTGCAGGGGGTCCTGGAGGTCTCAAGGGCTGTTGGCATTCAGCCGCTTGAGGTCTCCATACTCCTAGTCCCAATGGCGACGGCGCTGCCCGAGTCTGGCGTAGCATTCGCGTGGGAGCTCAGGGGCCACGACGAGCTTGCCGTGAGGGCCATGGTAGGGGAGATAGTGCTCTATGCCACCGTGTACCCAGCGCTAGGAATTATTGCGGCCCCCTGGAGGCTTGACCTACCAGCGGTTGAGGCAGTCATAGGCGCGGAAGCGGCTGCCCTGACGGCCGCTCTGGAGCTCTCAAGGAAGGGGCTCAGCTGGAGGACGGCACTTGTGGGCCTCGGCGGCCTGGCTCTTTACATTGCCATGCTAAGCGCGGGCGCCCACGGCTAGGCTTACAACTGAAAGCCTCGCCCTTTAGGGCGGGGAGGAGGTCAGATTAAGCTGCGCAAGATAGTGAGCTAAGGCTGACCTACACTTGTTAAGGGCTGCCGGCGGGCCTTAGGCCGTTCTGCCTCGTATAATCACACGAGCTGAGCTGCCTGAGGCTCACTGTCACGGGCTGTCCAGGGCTCACCTTGCCCCACAGCTTGAGCGGCCTGATCTCAATGGCCTCCCCAACGGGCTTGACTGTGAACACAAAGTCGTAGAACCTCGCCAGGGGTAGGTCGAAGACGTTGTCCGTCGGCCACAGGTATATGTGGAACGTGAGGACCCTGTTAGCGCCCATAAATGAGAGGCAGTCATAAGCGAGCTTTGTGTAGTCCTCCCTGCCGAAGAGCTCCATGAGGACGCTGTTGCCCTCCTCAATAACGACGTCGGGCCTGAACTCCTCAATGCCTCTAAACGCCACGCTCAGGAGCTCTCCCACGCTATATGAGGAAGGCTCATAGGCGGGCAGCGCCAGCCTGTTGTCGTAGTCCTCCACGTGACAGGCCCCTATCATGTCCCTCAGGGTCGATGGGCCGTGAATAAAAGACTTTACCATGACTTTCAGGCCCGAGTTTAGGGCTGGGCTGGCAAGCAGCCACGCGGTCAACTTCAGGGGGTCCACGGAGGGCTCGACGTCTATGAGCACATTGGCACCCTCTGGCAGCCTGAAGCCTAATAGGGAGAAGCTCCTGGCAGGGCTAGCGCCGCTCGGCATAGATGAGATGTCAGGCGGCACGGCAATTTCTAGCCCCCTTGACGTTACTGCTATGGGGAACTCCGAGCGCTTTATGTTAGTCCCCCTCATCTTCCTTATCTCGGCGTACCTCTCGAGCTTGTTCTTGAAGACCCTGTACTTGAGAACTATCACGCCGTCAGCTATGAACTCCTCAGGGCCTATTGGAGACGCCTCAGCCCCAAACGGCAGCTCAGCTATAAGCAGGGAGGTCGCCCCCCTCCTCTTGAGGCCAAGGTAGAGGGCTGAGTGCATGATCTCCCTGGCCCTCGGGGGGTCCCTGGCGAGCTGCTCAACAGCTGTGACGCTGTCAAGCACTACCCTCTTCGCCCCCATGGAGTCCACCTGGGAGAGCACGTCCTCAATAACGTCGCCTAGGGCCTCTGGGTCGCCGACGCTGAGGGCCTCGTAGTACTTGAAGGTGCCCCTCTCCTCAAGCGGCCTGAAGTCCATGCCGAAGGAGAGGGCGTTATCGATGAAGTCGTCCCTCGGCTCCACGAAGCTGACGTATAGAGAGGGCTCCCCCGACGTTGCGCCTGCGTAGGCGAACTGGGAGGCCAGCGTGGTCTTCCCTGCCCCAGGGTAGCCAGCCACGAGGATTATTGAGCCCCTCCTTATGTTACCAGCAACCCTTGACCATGCGGCTATAGGTATTGTTATCCAGTCAGCGCTTGTGCTCTCCATAAGCTACACCTTGGCGTGCGTCGTATCATATGTGTGAGAAGCGGAGCTCCTATAAAAGGGTAAACTTCTTCAACAATAACACTCACTATCTCAAAGCCCCTCTACGAAAACCTTCAGTGTTCCGCGTAGGTCGCATTACTTGAGCCTTGACTTCAAGTCCTCTATTATGCGCCTCACCTTGTCCTCGCTGTCCTCCTCCTGAAGTAGCTCAGGCAGCACATAAGCTACTGCCTCCTCTAGGGAGCCACCCTTGAGCTTGACCTGAGACCTCTTTATGGATGCCACCGTGGGCTTCAGAGCTCCCCCGCCCTTTATGAGGACCCCGCCCTGCAGCGGCGTCACTATTATCACGCCCACCTCCTCCCCGTTGAGGTTGAGCGAGTAGAGCACGTCCCCATCTATTGACGTGCCAAGCTTGACGAGGGAGTACCTGGGCAGCGCCGATATGCTCTCAGCGTTAGCTAGGACCTCCTTCAGCGCCGGCCCCAGCTCCTCATCCCTGAGCCTCCTGAAGACCTCCACTGTCATGGTATCCCATCTCCAGACGACCTCCTTAGACGAGTCGTCCACGTCAAAGTCTATCCTGACCCTCACCACGTCGCCCTTGTCGAGCCTCAGCCTTCTGACCAGGAGCTCGTAGAGCACCCTGTTGAGCATGGCTGAGGAGTAGGCAACCTTCCTTGACCACTCCTTGTCCTGCTTCACCCTGTCCCTTAGGAGCGCGAAGAGGGCCCTTCGAACCTTCAGGGCGTAGGCGCCAACTATTGTAAACCCCGTGCTGAGGCGAGGCATACGGGCACCCCCGCAATGCTATATAAAATATCCTTACCAAGTCAAAAATGAGAGATGAGAAATAATATATATTTTGCTCCTTTTCTTTCTTTTTGTTCGCAAAAGGGCCTTTCTTAATGGTGGTTTCGAGGTTTACGTAACTATTGTATTAGTTCTTCGGCGTGCTGGTGATGCCGGCGATTACGCGTGGAGGCGCGGCCTTAACGGGTTCAAGTGTTTACTGATACCGTCAGGTGCCGTTGGCGGAGAAACGCCTAGGCCTCCAGTATCTGAAGCACCAATTTATCTTTTAAGAGAATACTAGCCAGGTCCGCCATGAAGGAGCCCACGACGTCGGGCCCCACCACTCTTGGGTCTACAGTAAGCGTGACCCACGCTATGTTAGCTGTGACAGTCCTATCCCTGGCCTCGTCATAGATGAGCCCCTTCCTGATCCTGCCTATTGCAACCGATGACGCTATACCTGGCAGGCTGATGCCGGATATGGCGTCTATCCCCATCACGCCGAGGTTTACAAGGAGGAACGTGGCCTTTGAGTAGTCGGTGCCCTCCTTGGCCGACCTCACCTCTAAGGACAGCTGCTCAACGGGCTTCCTGTTTACATCATCGACAACTATAACAGTGGTCCTTCCCTTCTCCCTGTATATTGGAAGAGCCGCGTTGACGTTCTCATACGTTATAACTATGTCCTGGTCAACCCTGGAGTTAAGCTCATTATATTGAGGCCTTGAGAGCAGGTTGCCCATGATTTTAAGCAGAATAACTGTTGGCGTGAACCTCTGAAGCGGCATCCTTCTGCTGAGCTCCTCCCTAGCTTTAATCATACCGTCAAATGACAAAAGCGAAAGGCAGGCCTCGCCCCTTCCAGGGGCGGGGTAAGGCATAAAACATCTGAACGCTCTGGAGCATCGCGAAACAAATAGTGTCCCCGCAAGGGGATACCCCACAGGGGCCCCACATATCCCCGAGCCCCTGGGAGCTGGGAGGGGAGGGCAACTCCCAGCGAGGGGTAGGGGTAAAGGGCCGAAGGCCCGGCCCGCGGCCTGCCGCTGGACGAGCGGAGCGGGGTGGGCGCTTACCGCGCCCACTAGCCGTGAGGCTATGAAGGTGAAAGCGGTAAGCCGCAAACCACTGAGCCGCCCTGAGGGGGCCCTCGCCCTTCAGGGCGGGGAGGAGGTCAGGAGGGGCTACCCGTCCACGGAGAGCCTCGTGGAGGCCCTCACGAGCTCTAAG
>OFEH01000052.1_pt1 | contig 42766 bp, 35 predicted proteins | sample 1521031 | NCBI WGS metagenome assembly OFEH01 (sample SAMN05518350, study PRJEB24110) | hypersaline lake metagenome | isolation source: Grendel Spring, Yellowstone National Park, Wyoming, USA | place: USA:Grendel Spring, Yellowstone National Park, Wyoming, USA | collected 2011-11-16
TACCTTTTCTGAGAATTCCCTAACTGAACTCCTCAACAAATCAATATCAGATTTTGCACTCAATTTAATACACCAATTAGTACAACTATAGTGAAAAATATATATTTTACACTATGAACAATATTGTATAAAAAAACCAAATTCTTGTAATAAAAATATATTACTTAGAAAGTTTCTCTAAGTAGTGTGATAACTATGTTCGAAAACGAAGTCGTTAAGGAGGTTCTTAATAAATATAGGAGAATATGGTCAATAGGTCATGCTATGGGATTAATGGGCTGGGACAATGAAACGTATATGCCCCCGAAAGGTAGCGAAGAAAGAGGCTATGCATTTGCAGAGTTAAGCACGTTATTGCAAGAAATTTTATTGAGTGATAGTTTTGTCCAACTAGTTGAAAAAGCAAAAAATCAAGAAAACTTAAATGATTTTGAAAAAGGAGTAGTTAGAGTATTAGATAGAGAAATATCAATATTTAAGAAACTTCCTTCATCATTAATATATGAGATATCAAAGACATCTGAAGAAGCTTTCCATGCATGGAAGATAGCTAGAGAAAAGAATGATTTTAGTATATTTGCACCATACTTAGATAAAATAATCAAACTTAACATAGAAAAAGCTGAAAAACTTGGTTATGAGGAAGAGCCTTACGATGCTTTATTGGACTTATTTGAGGAAGGTCTAAGAGCAAGGGATGTTGTAAATATTTTCACTTATTTAAGAACTAATTTAAAAGTTTTATTGGATAAAGTAATAATGCAGAATTATTTTTATTTTGAACCAGAATTAGAAAAAATTAAATATGAAAAAGAAAAAATGGAGAAAGTTAATTTAGAAGTCTTAAATTTACTTCAATATCCATGGGACAGGGCTAGATTAGATGTAAGCCCGCATCCATTTACTCAGGGTTTAGGTATTAATGATGTAAGAATCACAACAAGATATGAAGGTCACGATTTTAAGAGATCTTTATTTAGCGTTGTCCACGAATTTGGTCACGCTACTTATGAGCTTCAAATTGATGAGAATTTAAAGATGACGCCAATAGGTGGAGGAGTTAGTTTAGGTATACATGAAAGTCAAAGCAGATTTTGGGAAAACATAATAGGCAGGAGCTACCAATTTACAACCATAATAAAGCCTATATTAGACAAGAACTTAGAATTTACAAAAAAATATACAGAAGAAGAACTTTTCAGATATTTTGCTAACGTTAAACCAAGTTTAATAAGAACTGAAGCTGATGAGTTGACATATAACTTTCACATTTTGTTAAGATTTGAAATGGAAAGGCTTATGTTGAAAGGTGAAACAAAAGTTAATGATTTGCCAGAAATTTGGAATCAAAATATGGAAGAACTTTTGGGAATTAGACCTAAAACTTTTAGCGAGGGAATTCTTCAAGATGTTCATTGGAGCCATGGAGATCTAGGTTATTTCCCAACATATACATTAGGAAACATTGTTGCAGCTCAGGTAAGAGAGTACTTGCTAAAGAATATACAATTATACGACCTTATAAATGAAAAAAGATTTAATGATATTAAAGAAAATTTAAGGGAATTAATCCATAAATATGGATCTACTTATAAACCTAAAGACCTATTAATTATGAAGCTTGGAGAAGCATATAATCCAGAATATCTAATAAAATACTTAACAGAAAAATATTTAAAGTAAAAGAAAAAAGTAATCAAAAAATTTAACAACCTTTTTTCTTCGTCTTAGTTGCCTTCTTTTCTTCTTTCTCTGACAATTTATTCACCTAAAATAATTTTTTTAAATAATCATTTATAAGCGATAATACATATTTTTAAGATGATAGGATTTTAAGCAACTTTATTATTCATAAACATATATATAGGTTAAAAGGATTTTATTAAGCGAGGAGAGATGGATAGAAATTGCGAGAATCAGGAGGAAATAATAAAGAAAATGTTGGAAAAGAGAAAGAGAATAGAGATATTGAAAATGGAGTTGGAGGAAGTTTCGAAGGATATAAATCAGATGGAGATTATAAGGAATATAATAATAGACTATATAATGACTCATGCAAAGAATTACTACGAAAGCTAGCAGAAATATCTTCTGAAGAATCATCATTAGTTTTCCGTATTTATAAGTTAAGGGAGGAAGCAAAATATATGGCATTAGAACTCTCTGGACTTTTATCACAATACAAATTATTAGGGGGAGATTATAAAGAATTCCAAAAATTTTTTGAAGATATGTTTGAAAAATATGTTGAAAATGCTTCATTCTAAGTCAATTTTAGTTTCGATTTTCTATTTACTTCAAAAAATTAGTAAATCAAATTTTGCCAGGTATATGAGAATGTAAAAGTTCAACATTTTAAGCATAATAAAATTACAATCCAATAATTTATTTTATATTAACAAAATTAATATTAAATTAAAAAAGTTTTCTAATTAAATCAAAAATGGTGGTAAAAATGAAACATAGGATTAATGGAAATTTTATTATTGCAAAATTAGAAAAAGATGAAGATCTAATGTTTCAAATAGAGAATCTAGCAATTATATATAAGATAAATGCGGGTATTATTTTATCAGGTATAGGTATGTTAAAAAACTTTGAAGTAGGCTATTTTAATGGATCAAATTATGATACTATAAGTGTAAATGATAGATATGAATTGGTTTCAATGCATGGGAGTATAACTAAAAACGAACCAAAGCTTCATATTCACGTTGGTCTGGCATCTCCCAAGAAGGAATTAATTGGAGGACATTTAATTAAAGCAATAGTAGATCCTCAAGTTGAATTGACTATATTAAAAATTGATGGATCCTTTTCAAGAGTTTACAACCCTATAACAAATTTAAAAGAATTCGATCCTACTAAATGAGTTATAATTTATTAACTTCATCTATTATTTCTTTAATTTTTGTTTTATTTTCGCTATTTTCTTCTCTTAGGGGCATTCTAACATAACTTTTGATAGGGCTGCCTATCAACTCAAGAGCAGCCTTTGTTGCGCTGGAATTAGAAAAACCTATGTCATATATCTTCGATACCTTTAAAATTTTTTTGTTTAATTCTAAAACCTTTGTATAATTGCCATTTACAAATTCTCTATATAATTCTACATGCAATTTAGGAAATACATTTGCTAATCCAGATACTGTACCATCTCCTCCCATAATTAAAACAGGTAAGAACATTTGAGCCATACCTGTTAATACATAAAAATCTTTTCTTAATCCTTTCACAGCATCTATGCTTTTTCTTATATAATCAAAGCTATCATATGTAATTTTGACCCCAATAACATTGCTGTATTCCTTTGCTAATTTTTCATATGTGCTTACTGGTATTACAGTTCCCGTTGTAATCGGATTGTTATATAATATTATTGGAGCATCTAAAGATTCAGCTATTTTTGAAAAATGCATGTATAGTTCATTTTCGCGAAGTTTATAAAAGTAAGGTGGCATAACAATTAGTCCATCTGCTCCGTAATCTAAATAAACTTTGCCTAAATATATGGATAATTGTGTTGAATTTGTTGTAATGCCTGGTAATATTAAGACTTTTTTATTTGAAAATTCAATGGTTTTTTTAACAAAGTTTATCAGTTCTTCTTCTCTTAAGCTTACAAATTCGCCTGTAGTTGAATTTGGAAATAAACCATTTACATCGTTATTTATTGTATAATCTATAAGCCATTTCAATCCATCATAATCTATATCTCCATTATATTTAAAAGGAGTAATCATTGGAACTACTATACCTTTAATTTCCAAAATTATCACCCATTATATCTAAAATCATAAAAGTTAATAAATTCAGGTGTATAATTAAGTTTTCATATAGTTATATTATCAAGTTTTTTTATTTGCAAATTATTTGTATCAAAACCATAAAAATACCACAAGCTTGATCCTAATAAGCCTGTAAGCCAAAATAAAATGTCATAAATTTGGAAAAATGCTATGCTTAGACCATGTGTAAATAATACAGAAAATATATAAATAATCCAACCCGATGCTCTTATAATAGATATTCCAGTTGCTCTGTATTTTGTTTTGAGCAGCTCTCCTTCAAGTATTAGTCTTGTTCCCCACGTTAATTGCGTAAATAAGCCGTTTATTAATATTAAAGATAAAAATAAAATGTAATTATTGAATATATGTACTGCAACAAGTAAGATTAATGAAGATAAAATACAACCAATGAAACTATATAATGTAAATGAAGTCCTTTTAATTTTGGTAATAGTAAAATAGCCTAAAATACCCCCAACAATGTTTCCTAAATTAAAGAGAAAAACTATATAATAGGTTAAATTAGGATAATAGTATGGTCCAATTACCCAAGATATTAAACCATATGTTAAGATAGTTGAAATAGATATTAATAATAAAGGAATTAATTTTCTTCTATTTTCATTGATAAAACTTATATTTTTTGAACTAGATAAAATCCAAATTTCAGATTCGGGTAGCTTTTTTCTAAAAAAGTAAGAGGTTATTAAAGAAAGGAGTAAGACTATACTTATTGTTAATTTAACTACAAAATAATTTTGGAAAAATATGAATATCATTGATGACAAAAGAGCTCCAAAATTAACAAAGTTTGTTATTAGCATCATAAATTTTCCTCTATCATTTGCATTTAGGTTTTCAGTTAAATAAGAAATAATAGCTGGCTCATCACCTCCTGCTATGGAAAAGAGTAAAAGGCTTATTCCTATTAATGATACATAAGAATTAAATAAAAGAAACAGCATTATTCCAAATGAAAATAAGATAGGAGTAATTACTAGCACCAGTTTTCTACCATATTTATCTGCAATATGACCAAATAAAATATTTCCAATCAATAGGGAAGCTGGAGGTACTATAAGAAGATATAAGTCTATGATTTTTGGATAAAAATTCAATTGAGTTAACAAAGAACCTAATGTAATTGAAAAACCGTATAGAAATATTGATGTTGATGTGCTTATGAATGTATAAGCCCTCATCTTTTTGTAATCTTCCATATGGATACCCTATCCTATTCAACCTTTCTAGTTTAAATGTATAGTTTTGTTATGTATAAAAAGAGTAAATAGAATACAAAAGCTAAATCAAAATAGTTAAATATCAATAAGTGTATATTCATGGTGTAACTTCTTGTTTTCAGTTTACGTTATCTCAATATTTAAATAAATTTATGGGATATCTTTAGTGATTTAATTAATCCCTCATGATCTGTTGGTGAAGAAAACAAAATTCCGTCTACATAATTTTCAACACTTTGAATCGCTTCATCCAATTTATCTATATGAACCAATTCCTCCTTTGGTAAATGCTTTAATAAAAATTCTTTGTTATTTTCTGTTATTAATACAAAATATAAATATAGTTTAGAATTTTGTTCTTTGACCTTTTTTGATACTTCCTTAAGTTTTTCGCTAAACCATGGTCTAGTTATTAAATAAAATGATGCTCTGCGTTTTATTCTTTCATTTATCTCGTTAATAGGTTTATTTAGATTTAACAACAATCCCAAATTTGTATCTGCATATTTTGATCTTATAACATTTATAGCTTCATCGGGTGTTACATCTTCAATTTTATTGCCTACTAAAGGTAAATCTCCTCTAACCAATAAGAAATTGTTTATTTGATTCATTCTAAGAGCAGTTATTGTGTTTAATAAATTAAGTCTATTAACATCAAATAAACGTATATTTGTTATAATGTTTGCATTATCAAAATTATCTTTTATCATACAAGATATTATAGAAGATGATGGAGAAGGTATTCCTAAAGGTGCATCGGGTATATCTATAAGGTCTGAATATTCTATTAGATCTTTCGCATGCCTCAATAGTTTTTCTTTATTGCTATACGGTGTTAGCTCAGCTATTATTTCTTTCAACTCAATCACCTACGGCTTTGTGCTTATCAAAAATCCTAATAACCCTATGAGCATAGCTATTAAGGAAATATTTTTATTTTTTGTAGATATTTCTTTTGTTGGCTTTATTATAGTAAATATTGATGATGCGATAAAAATTATGTCAACTATAGATATTGGTATTATGTAAATTATTGGATATACCTTGTTCATAATAACTGGTAATGGGCTTAAAGAGACTGCAATAGCATAAAATATAAATGCTATTACTGCTGCAGTTCTTCTTCCGAAAATTACTGCTAATGTTTTAACTCCTGCTATTTTATCTCCTTCTACATCAGAAATGCCCTTTGTTATTTCCCTAGCTATTCCGGATAAAAATATCATTAGCCAATAAATCATGATGTTTAGGTTCAGTTTATTTATCATGGCGGCTCCATATAATAAAGGAACCCCCATAGAGTATGCTACCATTATGTTTCCAATAAATCCTGATTTTTTCCCTTTTCTATTGTATAAAATTGCTATGAAATATGAAATTAATGCTATTAAGAAAGTCATTATTCCAGTTAAAACAGAAAAAATTAAACCCAAAATAGTAAATAGATAAAACATTAAGTAGGCCTTATCTAAACTAACCCTGCCTGAAGGTAATGGTCTATTGGGGTTGTTAACTCTATCTATATTAATATCTATTATGTCGTTTAATATCATCGAACTTGATGATATAAAAAAACCTGTTAGGAAACCAAATATTAATATATGAATATAAGGTATTTGTCTTCCAGAAGCAATAAATGAACCTACAATTACAGAAAAGCCTATCATTATGTCGTTTAACGGCCTTATTAATTTAATGTAGTCTTTAATCATTTTAATCAGCTCATTATTTTTATTATCCCCTAGCGTTATATTAATAAGAGGGATTAAAAATGGAATCTAGTATTGAATCACAAATAGGAAAAATTGCTGCTAAATTTAAATATCCTGATTCAAGGGTTTTATATCAAATTACCTCTACATTATCAGAAATAATAGAGGAGGCAAACTTTGAAATTAAAAAAGAATTTATAAAAATAGTAGCAACGGATCCAGGGAAGATAGCCTATATAGAAATTAATATGCCTTACGAAACATTTTTAGAGTATGATGTTACCAAGGATATAAACATGGGAGTTAATGTACAATCACTTAATAATATAGTGTCTAGGGGTAAAAAAGGAGATAATGTTTTGTTTTTAGTATCTGAGCAAAATATATTAATTAAAATTGAAGGAGATGTAATAAAGAAATATTTAATCCCAAATATAGAGGTTTCTATAGATGTTCCCAAGGAAATTAAGATAGATTTTGATACGAGAGTTGTTGTTATAGGTGATACATTTAAGAAAATTTTATCAGATGCCAGCTCTTTTGGTGATATAGTAGAGCTAGTGGCTGATGAGAATAGTTTTAAAGTTAGAGCTAAGACTGAAGGTCCAAGAGCAGAAGTAAATTTGACCAAAGGCTCTACCTCATTAATTGAATTAGAAACTAAAGGAAAGTCTGTTAGTTCATACGATGTTAATTATTTAAAGAATGTTTTAAATTTAGCAAAAATTGCTGAAACTGTTGAGATAAGGTTTTCAAGTGAAAAACCTATAGAACTTATATTTAATGCACCCGATAAGAGTAAAATAAGGTATTTGCTAGCCCCAACAACTCAATAAATTATTAAAGATTTATCATATGTTAGCTCTCCAGGGAAGGGACTTTTAACTATTTCTTTGATAGGGTCTCCATTGGAATAGCAAATGGAATTTAAAATAGTTTCAATATTATCAGATCCCTTAATTACAATTCCTTTCTTAGACTTAGCCATTTTATTAATTATATTATCGTTGCCAAATACTATTGTTGTGCTCGAGCCTGACATCATTTTTGCTATAGATATTGCCTCCGTACAGCTTGAAACGCTTGTAGATGTTAACACTGGTGCTTCTATATCATTCCAAAGTATTTCTGAATTCTTAGCTATATTATCAATCAGTGTTGGTTCTATATACCTACCATTTGTTAACCCCCCGGTTAACAATGATCCTCCTTTATATATAGCATCATTAATAAGTTTTGTTGATCTATCTGCAATTTCTTTGTTTTTTAATGGTCCTATTTCTTTTCCCTCTAATGGATTCCCAACAAGTGACTGAGAGAATCTATCAGCAATAGATTCTATTATCTCATCTTTTAAGCGTTCAAGAGAAATTAACCAGCTTATCGATCCACATGCTTGACCTGAATGCTTTAATGCAAGCTTTGCTATTATATTGGAAAGCAAGTCAACATTTTCAGGTAAGCTGCATAAAATAACAACAACTCTTCCTGCACAATTAGCAATAAACTTACCCGATAAGTTTTTCATCAAATTTTTATAATTAATTTTTTTTCCGTAAAAATAATATACGAATTCTTCATTATCAAATAAATCTATATATGACATCCCCCTTGTCGGTAAAAATGAAATGGAATCTAAAAAAGATGAATCGGAAAACATGGAGATAGCGGAAAGGATTGAAGCTAAAGAGTATGAAGAAGGTTTAACTATTACAGGTGTTCCTGAAATTAATGAACGTGTTATTGATGAGATTGTCGTAAAGAATGGAGATGTAAATGCTGGAAAAACAATGCTTAATCCCTTTTCTAATTTTATTTGTGTGGTTATATTGCTTGAGTCAGATAAAAATGATATAGGCCCATCCCTTGTTGAAGTTTCGCTATTAGATAACAAAGTCCATGAATTTTCCATAATTTTTTCTGCAGATTGAATTTCTTCCCTTGATAATTCTATGCTTTTTCCGGTTTCTAAAGATACTATTCTAGAGATATTTTCTTCGTATTTTTCTATTTTGCTAGATATTTCAATTATTTCTTCTATTCTATTATAAATATTAATTGATTTTAAAGAGTCAGATTTCAAAGATGTTTCTATTGCCTTTTTTATATCACTCTGGTTAGGTAATCCAAAATTATAAGGCTCATCTAATATGTTTTCCTTCCATATCCTTATCTCTCCTTCTATAGGTTTTCCATTTATTACATAAGGTAATCCGTTTCCATCAGATGTAACAAATGCTGGTTCAATAGCTTTTAATTCTTTTAATATTAATCCCATGAATATCACCTGAACGAAACGGGTTCTTCAGGATATCCTGAGACTCTGTTTATATAAACGGCAAGTGCAAATAGTACGCTACTAAGCCTATTAATTGACTTATAAACGATATCATCAAAATTAAATTCCCTGCCAGCTTTTATTAAAGCTCTCTCAGCTCTTCTAACAACTGTTCTAGCTACATGCAATGTAGCTGCTGATTGCGTACCAGCTGGTAAAACAAAGTTCTTTAATGGAGCTAGACCATAATATTTGTCTGCCATATTTTCTAGCTTTAACACATCATCTTCGTTAATAGCCTTTACACCCGATACATGAAATCCTATTCTAAATGTAAGGTATTGAAGATCCCTAAGATCACTTTCTATATCTTTCATATGCGATGGTAAAAATGATCTAGCTAACCCAATTAAACTATTTGCTTCATCTAAAGTACCTATGAGTTCTATTATGGGATGGTCTTTAGGAACTCTAGTTTTTAATAGATTACAATAAGTGCTTCCGTCATCTCCTGTTCTTGTAAATATGTGACTCAATAGCTACACCCAAATTAATATGCATACTTAGAGATTTTAATAATATGTTATATTTGCTGATATATCATAATGGGCGGTTAAAGGAGTAGTAGTTTGCGCAAAAACATAGCCCATCCTAAATGCAAAGCTTTCTATTAACATCATTCTGTCCTGAAGCCTTGGCAAGTACTCCATGGCTTCCTTTGGGACTGAGATTTTTTCTAATTGACTTTTTTCTGTCCTCAATATAACTTTTGTATTTGCTAGTTGAAGTATAATATCATTAAGGTCTGAGGTAGAATGCGTGCTAAATATTAATCCAACACCTCTAGCTCTTCCTAGCCTTGCAATTTTCGATATCATTGCAGATACTTGCCTAATTGCATCTGAGTCCTCCTTTACCTTGCTCTCATTTTGGAAGAATTGATGTGCTTCATCTATAATTGTCATAATGTTAGGTGTTTCTATTCTTTGTGCCCAAGACTTATGTTTCCATGATATTAGTTTATCTAGAGTTCTATAAGTTACAGCTCTTAATGCATCGAAACCAGCAAAATCTAGACCCCATTTTAAGTCTAAAACTATAGGAATATTTTCGTCATTAGCAATATTTACTATAGTTCCCCAATCAGGTTCGTTAATTAATACTAATTTATTTTGTTGTCGTATTAGAATGTCTATAACTTGAGTTTCAATAAGTGAAGATATTCTTCTATATAACGCTTTTATGGTCTCTTCATGAGGTCTAGCTTTAAGTAATATATCAATGTATTCCCCTATAGCATCTAAAAATGTAAAGTTATAGTTACCTATTTTTAGGTTTTCTATATCAATATTATCGGAATTAATTATATAGGGCTTTACATACTCTAAGGCTTGTTCCAACAATTCATCCTTTTCATCATAATTGGTTTTACTATAATAGCTAGAATTTTTATTAAAAGATTTATAAATTGATTTATCGACAAATATTGACAATGCTCCATAAATTGCCTGGATCGGTGAATAAACTCCGTGGTTTTTCTTAAACTTTTCTCTCATTTTTTTAAGAAGGTCCTTTGCTAGTGGAGTTAAACCTGGCAGAAGTGGGGAAAGGCTGTCTGTACTCGTTTCAAGAGTGTTTATTACATATGGAATAAATATCAATCTGAATGGATTCTTAGTTTCCATTGCCATAATTTTATAGTTTTCTATTTGGTTAAACAAGATATTATCATTTATTAATGGTGAAAATGTTTCATAAAAGTATTTTTTAGCAATTTCTTTTAATGTTCTATTAATATCAATTTTATTGGTATCTAATTTATTTTCTATTAAATCGTATGATATAGGAACGACAGAAATTATACCTTTAAGTTGTCTTACATCTTTATAGCAACTTTTTACTACTTCTTGAGGTGCAGGAGATATATTGTTTGGGATTGGTAGCTGTACAAAATCTTGGTTTAGGTCAATAATTATAGATATAGGATGCTTTTCAAGCTGATTATACATGCTCACTATCATGTTTTTTAATAAAGTTGTCTTACCGCTTCCAGTTGTTCCTAATATAAGTATGTGATGGTAAAGCGCGCTAAGAGGTAATCTTACTGGTATTTGGCCGTTTTTTACTAAGCCTGAAGGAGTGCTTAGTGCTCCAAACGTTATTCCTTCTTTAGGCAAATCTAATAGTTTAATTAAAATATCAGGGTTCGGGTCCACTACTGGTGATTGCGGTTCAATGCTCTTAGTTGCAGGTCTAGGGCTTTTGTCATCCTTAGACATCTCTAAAACGAGTTCACCCTTTACCAAAGTATTTGTTATTAAACCTCGGGGTTCAATGCTATTTACTATTTGGCTTATTGGTGGTTCTAATCCTATAGCAGCCAATTCATCTTTTCTAATTATACTTTTTATCCTAATTAAAACTTTCCTTAAATCTTTTGGATCAATTATAATTAAATAATCACCAACTTTATGAAAAGGAGCATCGGGTTCAGAATAGTATGTACTTGGATCAATTATAAACTCGATCTCAGAATTTTCCTCTACTTTAACTTCGCCATATCTAGAAATTTTTCCTATTATCTTTCCATCTTTTTTAGCCTCTTCATATGACATTAATAATAGTTTTTCAAGTTTATTAGCTTGATCTTCTGCATTATTCAGAAACTCCTCATTTAGCCCTATTGTTTCCTTTTTGTCCATTCAGCTTCAGCCTCTCTAAGAGTGTCATAAGATATTGGAGCTCCTCTACCAACTATTGTATTAACAAGTAAATCTTTTAAAACTTGAGTTATCATTTTTCCTCTTTTATCGCTATAAGCAATTGTTATAGATTCTGTATTTTGCTTTGTTATAGAATCGTTAATTAATGCCTGGACTGGTTCAGTATTGTAGTTGTTAGTTAAAATATCTAAAGTCTTTTCTGTATATTCTAATCTAAATATCCTCCCTTTATTTATACTTTGAAACTTGCTTGGAGGTATTAAAACGTATTCAATTATTTTTTCTAGTCCATTAGATTTAACCTTAATTTTAGGAGTTGTTAATATCTTTCCATAATAATCATTATAGCAGCTAGAATATAGCATCTTTTGTATTATTAGTGAATCATTAAAGTTTGTATAATGCCCAATACATTGTTCAAATGCATCTGCGAATTCCTGTAGTTTTCCTAATATTTTTCCTCTTTCAAGCCTTTTTACAACACCAATAACTGGTATATCTTGCTCCTCAAGCATTTCTACGCTTTTTACTCTGTTTAACATTAATTCAAACCTTAAGTTATCGTTTTTATTATCTAACAAAAATATTGGCCCATCTAGCATTACAACGAATTTTTTACCTTTGTTTTTGAAATATTTTCCCAATGCATTAGAAGGTTCTATTAATGCCCAGGATTCTAGTTTAAGCCTTGAATAATCCATGAATTTAGATATATCATCTTCTCTATCTAAGAAACCTATTTGATTAATTGCTCCGTTAGTATTATCAGAAATATTTAAATCATCTGATGCTACATATATGAAAGGTTCAGGTTTTACTGGTATGTACGCTAAATCTGGGTATAAATATGGCCAATCGCTTAACTCTACTGGTCCTTGGCCAGATATTGAAACTGCAGAAATCATTATATCTGCTTCTGGAGTTATTATAGCTCTGCTGCTTGAATCTATACCTATCATGAAAAAGTTTTTATCTTGTGAAATTTTTTTACTGTTAAAAAACCTTGATGAGTATTCATAGAGTTCAACATTGGTTTCTACTTCATTTATATCATCATTATCAATTATATCTTTTAAAGTTAGGGAGAATTTTTTCTGAGTTGAAGTAGTTTTATATGATTTTACTATATCATTTCCCAGATTATTGATTGTTTTTATTGGAAGGGTAAAGCTCAATTCAATCGCCTATCACTATATTATAATATGCGTATTACCTTATATATATTTAATAAAATAAAATTTCTAAAAATTATGATTGTATGCTTACTTCTATTATTAATTTTATAGCTTCTGTTATGAAATCTTCATCTAATGATGGATAATTAAATTTTTTCATTTCTATTACTTGTTTGTGCGTTAGAGGAATGTGAATAAATCCCCCTTTAATACCGTTTTCATTTGTTAATTTCATTATTTTATAAAATATTTCGTTACAAAGAAAAGTACCTGCATGAAATGAATAATAGGCTGGAATTCCCTTTGACCACAAAGTTTTTCTAATTTCCTCATAAGGAAGGCTTGTATATAAGGCGCTAGGTCCCTCTTCTACTATATCATCGATTTCTTTATCTTCATTGAAATAATAGGAATTGATTGCTACCCTTTCTATTCTTATTCCAGTTGCTCCAGGAGCTAGCCCTAAGCCAATAACTAAATCAGGTCTTATTTCGTAAAATTTCTTATCTAGTATTTTTATTGCTTCTTTATGAATAACAGGCAGTTCAATACCGAAGATTTTATAGTTAATTGTTTCAAAATTGTTTAATTTTTTTGCGATCTCTCCGCTAGGATTGTAGCTAAATTCTAAAAATGGTCCAAATCCTGTTAAAAGAACTCTTTTTTGCATCTTTTACCTCCCCTATAATTATTTAATACTTTAACCCTTATTTATGTATTATTTTTACTGATAAAGTGAACGACAAACCTCGCCCTTCAGGGCGGGGAGGAGGTCAGGAATTAGGAATAACATAAAATAGCGAATTCTTTATATTATCATGAATAACTTGTGCAACTCTAGGTGTAACCTCATCATGTTCTCCAACTAAAATTAATGTAGGAATATTTATTTTCTTTATATCATTTGTTATATCTATATCTTTTATTGTTCCGGTTATTTCAAATTCTGTTGGACCATTCATTATTTTGTAGATTTTTCTATTGGCAATAAAATTAAAAGTTTTTTGAACAAAATCTGGAAATCTATGAAACATGAATAGATGCATTAAATAGAATTCATTTACAGCTTTTGTACATCTATCGCTTGAAAAATCGTTATTTTTTTCACATTCATATATAGTATTTTTAGTTTGTTCAGGTAATTTTTCTATTAATCTTCTCATTTCTTTCACAGTTAATGGTACGCTAGCTGAGTATCTCTTATTTTATGCTATAATATTTATGCACACTTTGCTTGAGAACTCGATCTTATTAGAAGATAAAATACTGCTATAAGTTTAAATATTGCCATGGTAGTTTATAAATTGGCTCTTAAAAGGGCCTAAATGGGATGGAGTCCCCTGAGTAACCGCCTTTTGGCTAATGACTCCTTTTGAGGTGATGTAAATTGATTTATAAAAGTTTAATAGGCTCAAAAGGGTCAAAGGCCAATGAAAGGACAATTTGGGACCTAAGAATTGAAGAACTCATAAATGATATTTTGGGCAATGATAAAAACCAGTTTTTAATAGATGTTTTTAAAGAGCCGCTTACAGATAAGGATGTAATTGTCTTCAGACAAAGAATATTCAACGATCTTATGGATGAAAAAGTTTATAGTGTCATAAAAAATTTTGTATATGAAATAAAAGAATTTAACAAGCTGATGGATTTAGAGGCTAAAACATATGAGGAGTTTAAGTACGGCTTCCATCTTGATGCAGCTCTTATGTACATAAAGGCGTTAGAAACAACATTAAATTTAATACGAAATTTAAACATAAACTCAGAAGGCATCGGTTATTTTGTTGACTATCTAGAAAAACTAATTCATAGCGATAAATTTCAAGCTTTAAAGAAGATAGCATATGAAGCGAAGGCTAGCAGAGATAAAATAAAGATCAGAATAAGCATAAATGGAGATAAAATAAGGATAACGGAGGAAGAAAACGGTGAAGATCTATCTTCAAAGATTGACCAATTGTTTTCAAGATTTAAAGGACAGCAGGTTGGTGGACTAAATTTTTCTAATCATTACGAGAAAATTACTCATATACATGCGGAAATATTAGAAGGGATCTATAGGATCTTTAAAGAAGAATTTAGTGTTATTAAAAAATTAAAGGAAGAATTTCCCGATATAATAGATGAAGGTATTAATTCATTCGCTAACGAATTTGAGTTTTATCTTAAATACATTGAATATATGAAAGGCATTCAGTCTAACGGATATAGGTTTTCGATACCACAATTTACTGAAGACGGATCAATTTACATCAAAGAATTTTATAATTTGTTATTAGCTAAGAAAAGGAAAGCTGTAACTAACAACATACATACATCAGGCGATAGAAGAGTTTTTATAATAACTGGCATGAACGGTGGTGGAAAAACTACTTTTGCAATAACTTTTGGTCAATTAGTGTTTCTTGCTTCTATAGGTGTGCCTGTTCCTGCAGAAGAAGCTAAAATACCGTTATTACCAAACATAATGACTGCTTTTCCAATAGAAGAAGATAGATTAGAAAGCTTAAGCAGATTGGAGGAAGATATAGTCAGAATACATGATATTTTAAAAACGGCCGATGATAAAACACTAATCATAGTTAATGAGCTTTTTTCTGCTACAACTTCTGATGAAGGATTTGAGCTTGCCAAGCGTTTTATATACAAGGTAATAAGCAAGGGTTCATATCTAGTTTATGTTACTTTTATTACAAAGATAGCTACGCTTGAAAAAGTTATTAGCCTTGTTGCGCAGATCCAAGATGAAAAACCTACTTACAGGTTTATAGAAGGCAGCCCTCTTTCTAAATACATGGCAATTCAAATAGCTTCAAAACACAGGTTGACTTATGAAGATATAAGAGGTGATATCGAATGATACAGTTTGATCTTTTGAGGATAAGTAATGATACAGAAATTAAGGATAAAGATAATTTAATAAAAGATTTAGAACTTGAAAAAATAATAGAGGTAATAGCACAAAAAGATGATCTGATAAAAAAGGTATGGAATCATGTGCTTTTGCTATCAGAAGTTGATATTAATTCTATAAAATACAGACAGGAGGCTGTTAAAGACGCTATTAAGAATAGAGATACCATAATAAACATATATAAATTTGTCGGAGACGTCATAGCTAAAACTAAGAGGGCTACATTTCTTTTAACTTACAATAACCCAGAGTTGATAGTTTTTTATACAGCGAACGGAATGAGAGTAATGATAGATTCGTTTAAAGAATTAAAAAACATTCTTAACAAGGCAAGCTTCTCATCTGAAGCCTTTCTAGAAATGATAGGCTCCATAAAAGAGAACATAGACGATAGTTTCATAAATTTAGCAAAAGAACTCCTGAGTTTCTTTGATATAGATAAACCCATAGAATTTTCTGTAAGGCTTGACGCTTACAACACTTTAGCTGACCCAGTTGTTTTAACTCAAAAAAAGGAGGAAGGGATAATAAAGAAATTATTTTACAGAAAAAATGATTATGTTTTTAGATTAGAATCGCATGATGAAAGAGGCGCACAAATTTTGCATAATATTAAAGAATGGGTTTTTAGCGGATTGGCTCCAACAATGTTGAAGGCTTATGAACACTTAATGCAGTTTTTCATAACATTACAAACGCAACTTGCTTTTTTTGTAGGCGCTATAAACCTCTTTGATTTCTATCAAAAACTAGAACTTCCATTAGCCTATCCTGATTTTTCTGAAGGTACTTTATCTTTTAACGATCTGTACTGCCTTTCCTTGGCAATATCAACAAATAAAAAACCTGTACCAAATTCTCTTGAATCGCATAATATAAATGCATTTATAATAAGTGGGATCAATAAAGGCGGAAAAACTACATTCTTAAAAGCTATTGGTCAATCAATATTGCTTGCAAGAGCTGGAGTGTTTGTGCCAGCCAATAATTTAATTCTACCATCATCGGGGGCTGTTCACACGCATTTTCAGAAGGAGGAAGAAAGAACAATGTCATATGGAAAGTTTGAAGAAGAGATAATAAGGTTCAGAAAAATAATTGAATCATTAAAGGCAGGTGATTATGTTTTAATGAATGAAAGCTTTTCGACAACTAACCAGGTCGAAGCATCTGTAGTAGCTAAACAGGTGGTATCTGCACTAATAGATAGTAAAATAACTGTTTTCTATGTTACGTTTTTGCAGGACTTCTTATATGACTTTATTAAAGATAATAAAAATAGATCTGTTCTATTAATCCCTGAAAGGCTAAAAGATGGAACTAGAACGTTCAAGTTAGTACAAGGCTCTGTTCAGTCAGGTTATGCATTAGAAATATGGAATAAATATTTTACTGAAAATTAAGAGTACGGCTAATTTAACTCTTGAACTCTCTTCCTATTATAATAATATTATTTCAACTAATGTAGAAGCTAATGTTGAATAAAGGCATAAATAAAATAAACTGAAGTAATAGAAGATTTATAATGAGATTAGTCAAAACAATCCTACTTTTAAAATATATGATAATTTAAAAGATGTTATAAAGAATGCAACAGCTAATTATAAGAATAAAGTTGTACAACATATATTTTAATTTAAAAATTTGTAGTGTAATGAAGGAAGAGAAAAAAGAAAAATTAATTAAATATTAGGATTTTATAAATTTTTTCATATGCCTTCTCCTTATAACAGTAATTAATGAATTGTATATGATTATTAAAATGCTAAATAAAAACAGGATTCTACCCATTATAATAGAGATAAAGCTAATAATAAATACAAAAAGAAATATAATACCCATGAAAATTCTAGTATTTATTTGTGATTTTAAATCATTAATTAAGACTGGGTGCAAATTCTCTTTATATTGTTTTAAAATATTATATAATAGGAATGCCCAAGTAAAAGCTAATATAGATAATGCACTGCTTAAATAAAAAATGCTTCCTGTTTCTAAAAACACAGGTAATAATGAAATTATTATTAAAAGAAATACGTCAGTAGCTGGAAAAGAATTATTCTTTATAGGGTATTTCAGTCTGTCCGTTATATATCTCCACCAAAACCAAATTACTATTATATTAACAACGATATAATCTATAATACTAATTACAGATAATCTAAAGGAATTAATTGTTTCAGCACTTAAAGCTAAGGCAATTGCAACTATCATTGTTGATAATTCCAATATGAGCATATTTGTTGTAAGTTTTTCATCACTCATCTTTTTCACATAATTATTTGAAATAAAACGAATTATATAAAATTAATGGTTAATATCTACATAATGTTTATTGCATTATTTGAAAAGATTTTTAATTTTATTTAATGATTAAATTTATATTAAATTCTCAAAAGTTTCACATCTTTTTAAATAATAAAATATAAAACGTAAAAAAGAATCAAAAATAAATATATCCTATAGCTTTATATATATTAGGTGAAGTATAATGTATAGGGCTATCAGAAAAGTACCTTACGTAATAATATTAATAGCATTAGTTTTAACCATAGCTTTATATCCTTTTATGACTAAAATTAATAGTGTAGTTAGCTCAAATGAATCTAGTTTATTACCAAAAAATGTTGAAAGTATAAAAGTTATGAATATAGTAGATAATTCTACAAATTCTACTAAGGAAACCAATGTGGTTTATATAATATCTAATGTTACTGTAAATTCTTCTTCATTTTATAGATTAAACTCTACATTAATGAAGTTAAACCTATCTAATTCCATTTCATGGATAAGTTTGTTAAATTCGGCATATAGTTTAACTTTGAATAAAACAAACTATATGTTAAATTCAAGCCTTGAATTGGCAAATGGAATAAAAAGTTTATGGATTAATGTTAACAATTTATCAAAGAAACTGTATACTTTACAAAATAACATATTTTTACTATCGCAATTAATTAGGAACGCTGACTATATTTATTCAAATTATTATCTTATTGGAAACAATTTGTCTAATTTAGTAAATAACACGAGATATAAATTAATACTATTAGGAAATGCAACTAATCAATTATCTAATTATTATACAGCCTTATACTTTAACGTAATAAGAATTGAATTTTATTTGGAAAATAAAACAAATGCGTATGAAACTTATAATTTAACTGAAAATGATATTTACACGGTAATAAATAATTCACCACAAATATATAATATAAGTTCCCCCAGCCCTTCGCTAGTAGAATTTGTTTACTACAATGTTTTAAAAAACGGTGGGCCTAGTGAATTTAATAATGAATTCGCATCAAACTTAACTTATGAATTATTGGAAAAGCTTAACAATACAAGTAGTAATTTCACAGAAATTCTTAGTTTATATCATATCGTTTATAATAATATAAGCAGCAAATATCCCAATCTTAAATATATTTTGTATGAAAATCCCAGCATAATAGGCCAATACAATTTATTAAGTTACATAAATAACATCTCTAAAGAATCATCCATAGTTACTTTCGATAGCTTAGTCAAAAATTATATAAATAATGAAAAAGAATTGGAAATAATATTTCCTATTGCATCCCAATATGCATTAAGTAATTTTAATAATTCAAAATTAAACAACTTATTTTATAATAGCACAATAAACATATTAAGTTCATTTAAAGTCCCAAAGATAATAGCTGAAAATTTGTCTTATTATATAGTGGAAAACGAATTTAATAAGGAAGTAGCTTCGGTTAACGCATTAAATACCATAATTTTATATATGCCTAAAAATGTGTCATTAATTAATTCAAATATCGCAAATTACATATCAAAAATTTTAATTATAGATGATCCAAATGCTGATGGTTTGCTATATAATAATGTAACATATTCAAATATAGTTGCATCAAACTTAATTGGTAACTTATTTAATGTTTCTAATAAAAAAATATTGTTGGAACTTGCGGATAATTATGATCCTAACACAGTTGCAATTCAAGTTATAAATGAAACATTAAATTCAACTTTAGCAAGAACTTTATTAAACGAGATCGCCATTAATGAGCCAATCAAAAACTATAGTCAATTAATTTTATTAATGCCAAGTATGTTATATAGTATTTTAAGCAATTATGGAATACCATCAAATTTAACCGGGTTAGTTATTAATTCAACAATGAAGGTATTTCTTAACGAAACAAGTTATTCAATCCAATTAGATTATATAACCAAAAAAATATTTAACGAAACGATTAACAATATAACAAATAAAATTGTTGGAACTTTAATCCAAAATGATAAAAATGGTTTCATAATATTCTTGCCAAGCAATTTGTCATATAAAGCAATAATTAATTTAGAGAATAATTTGAGTAATACATTAATTAGTCTTGGATATAAAGATACCAAAGTAATGGTTACAGGAAATCAGGTGTTAAATTATCAACTAGCTAATTCATCATTAAAGAGTATTTCTCAAAGCGATACAATAAGTACGATATTGGTTTTAATCATATTAGCTATCGTATTGGAAAGTATTGTTGCAATATTTTTGCCATTCGTTGGCATCGGGATGGGATTAATAATTGCTTTAGGAGTTGCATATATTTTGGCAAAAGGGGATATTATCTCACTAAATTCAATAAGTAGGACTATAATATATTTAGCTGGTCTAGGGCTTGGAATTGACTATTCAAGTTTAATTTCCAGAAGGTTTAGAGAAGAATTTTCTAAAGTTAAAGATGCTAGAATTGCATCAGAAAATGCTTTGAGAAAGAGTTGGAGAGCTGTTATTACTGGTGGTCTAACTGCAGCTATTGGATTTGGTTCAATGTCTATTGCATCTAATTTCCCGTTTTTATCAAGTCTTGGAGAGTCTATACCAATAGCTATTTTAATAACAATGACAATTAGCTTAACCGTAATTCCTTCACTATTAGCGATTCTTGGAGGCAAAAAAATTATATGGTGGCCATCAAAATTAAATAAATCTAATAATAAATCAAAAAGCAATAATACTCGTTATAATAGTTTACTTAAGCATCAAGCAATAATACTAGCAATCGTTATAATAATTTTAATACCTTCAATCTATGTATATGTAACTTTTAGCGGTAGTTATGACTTTAGTTTAATGATGCCTCAAAATTCCCAATCAGTTGTTGCATTGCACTATTTAACAAATAATTATCAATCAGGTCTTCTATACCCAGATTATATAGTTGCACCAAACATCTCTACATTAAATCAAATTAATCAATCGATATATAAATTGAGTTGCGTTAAGTCAACTCAATTATTAAATAGTTCAAAGCCTATATTAGAAGTAGTTTTATCAGAATATCCATTAGGGAAACAAGCTATTGCATGTACAGAAACCATTAGAAGTATAGCCAAAAATGTTTCTCAACAAGCAATGGTAGGCGGAATGCCTGCTATAAACTTAGATCTCAAAAATATAGTTTATCATAGCTTTTATCATCTAGTTTATCCCATTGCCATAATATTAATGTTTATTGTATTGCTTATATTTTATGAAAGCGTTCCAATGGCTTTAATAGCTTTAGGAAGCGTTGTATTTTCAGCAATATTTGGAAGCGCATTATCTATAGAGATATATAAAATGTTAAATATAACATTACCCTGGTATTTGCCGATAGTTGTGTTTACTGCAATTTTAGGTGTCGGTATGGATTACAATAGCTTTATAATAAATAGAATGAAAGAGGAATGTGAATTAAATTGTAATAAAGAGGCAATAATTAATACTTTAAATAGAATGAGTATATTAGTTATAGGTCTATCTATTATTATGGCCGGTGCTTTTTCAGGACTTTTAGCTTTTTCTGCACCAGGATTTAGAGGTATGGGATTAGCATTAATGACTGGGGTATTGCTAGCAGGATTTATGGCATCATTATTCTTCACTCCACTTTTGGCTAATATTTTAGGTAAATACGCTTGGTGGCCTAAAAAAATTAAAAAATCATAAATTATTAATAAATTTTTTAACTTCATTAAAATAGTATTCAGGATTTTCATAGAAATTCATATGGGAAGAATTTGGTATAATAACTAACTTCGATCCTTTAATATTTTCATTAATGACTTTAGCTACTTCTGGAGTAACTTCATCAAATTCTCCAACAATTATCAATGTTGGTATATTTATGTTTTTAATATCATTTGTTATGTCTATGTCTTTAATTGTTCCGGTTATTTCAAATTCTGTTGGACCATTCATTATCATATAAATTTTTCTTTTTGATAAATAATCAAGGCTCTTTTGTACTTCTTCAGGATAAACATCTAATCTTAATAAGTGTCTTTTGTAAAATTCATCAACAGCTTTTTTACATTTTTCGCTTGAGAAATCATTTTTCTTTTCACAATCGTATATTTCATCTCTAATTTCTTTTGGTAATTGATTAATTAATCTTCTCATTTCTTTCACAGTTAATGGTACGCTTGAAAGGCCACTTGAAACAATAAGCCCTTTTAAATTGTTTTGGTACTTTACTGCATAAGCTAAAGCCAATAAACCTCCCCATGAATGACCTAATAAAATAACTTTATCTTTTGCGAGCTTTTTTCTTACCTCTTCTACCTCTTCCACATAATATTGTATATTAGTACATTTGCTTAAATCTTTTGGCTCTCCAGATCTCCCACAACCACATTGATCATAAAAAATTATTGTATATTTATTATTGGCTAATTTTTTCAATGGCAATAAATAGTCATGGGAAGCTCCTGGACCTCCATGCAATGTAAGTATTACATCTTTGCCTTTACCTACTTTTTTATAATAAATTTGGACCCCGTTAATTTCTATAAAACCTTCTTCTTCGTTATACATTTCGCCCACCATAATTTAATAAAAAATTGGGCTTTAAATTTTATATTGTGCATTGTAATTTTATTAGCTCAATTAAATTAATTGCATAGAATTTCGCAAAATTTGTTTTACTTAATAGAGTTATGATATGCTTTCCAATTCTAAGCCTTTCAGCTTTCAATATAGTATGTATCTTATATGGTTCATTGACGTAATGTAAAATCAGCTTGTTTATATTATCCAGCTAATCCCTTTTAAAAGTTGCTATAAATAGAGATGGTAGAGAAAGATTTTAAAAAGTATATTTTAATAAAGATTTAGCTGCTAAAAATAAACTCCTAAAGTTTACTGTGTTTTTTACTTTTATGAAGAAACTCTTTACGAATATTTGTTATTCTCAGCCAAATTTGTATTAGCCCCTAAATATGTGTATCCTCCTTCTGTTGATGAACCTTGCAGGGCTAATCTTATACCGTTAAAGAAGAATGGAATGAAGAAGGCATCCCAGAAGAGGTTGACTATTATTGCGTAATACAACATCTCAGAGACTTTTGATGAGGTGAAAAGCCACCACAAGCCTTCTATAAAGGCAATAACTAGTGTAGCAAGTATTGCAATATGGGGCAAAACCAGCTTGAGGCTTGCTTTTGCTTTAGAGCCCTTAGGTGTGACTTTGAAAGGCCTCTTTTTCCTTAAAAGCCAAGATATAAATGCTGTAGTTATTGCAGCGAACTCCAAGTACTCTAGTGTCTTATGGTAGTAGAATCCCTTTATGCCATACTCAGTGCTACTCATAATAAGAATGAATAGAAATATTGAAAATAAAAAGTATGGTAGATATACTATTATATATAGAATAGGATTGATAATTATTATAGGTATTCTGGTTATCAGGAAAAAGGCAGGAGACGCAACTTCGATTATGGTTAGTGGACCTACCATAGTCCAATAAAGAAATCCCGCGTAGTAGTCAATGAACTGCGCAACACTCAAGTTGCTAGTGAGAATTGAACGGATTAGCGAAAAATACCCGAAGGCCCACCTTGACTGTTGAGTTATATAAGCATTAACATCTTGAGGAGGAATTCCGTACCATATTAATGGCACGTCTGCATATGCGCTTTTGTAACCCTTCGAGTGGAGCTTTATAGATACGGCTGCATCTTCAGTGATGCTCGTTTCGGGCAGGTAGCCCACTTCCTTCAGGGCGCTAATTCTAAACACAGTGCCTGATCCAAGCGAGAATGCTGACCTGCTATGCCTGCCCTTCATGATAACCCTCAAAAAAGGCTCCTGTTGGTACTTAGCTCCCTGCGCTATGCTGCTGTAAAGCTCTGTATATCTCTGAGGAATTTGAACAAAGGCTATTTTGGGGTCCTCAAAATATGGCAGGACTTGTTTAAAGAAATCCTTAGTAGGCCTCTGATCTGCATCAAATATTGCTACAAGGTCAAAGCCTTCTCCCTCTATTCTCTTTAGAGCATCATTTATAGCCCCAGCCTTATATCCCTTCCTATCGTTTCTATGAAAGTATCTTATTCCGTTTCTTGAGCAAAAATCAATCAGCTCCTTTACTATTTGCTTGTCAGTTGAGTCATCTAGCAGGAATACCTCACCCATGTCTCCCAATGCATTCTTCACTGCAATGAGAGTTTTTTCAACTATTTCTGGATTCTCATTAAAAGATGTTATGAAAGCTGCAATTCTTAGCTTCATCGGACTGCCTACTATTAGCGCGTTGTACTTGTGGGAGCTTAGAGAAATCTCAGCAAAGTTAACGAACATAAAAAATGGGACAATCATAGTGAGCCACAAACCATAAGCCAGCGGAAGAGTTAGCAGCCTGGCCCAGGTAAAGTAAGTCATTATAGCTGCCGCAACAAATGGCGAAAAGAACACAAGTATGTTTATTAGCTTCATCCTAGTTCACATCAGTATTCAATGATTTTATTGACGCTGGACTTGATCGTATCACATACTGGCCCAATCCTCTCGCATATTAAAACCAGATTTATTTCTCCCTTCTTCATAGTGTAGCTTATGAATGCATCCCAGAACTCGTCCAAGTAGAACAAATTGTCAGTTCCCGGGCATATGTCGTTCGCTCTATAAATTATCACAATCGGATTCTTAAATTTTAGGGCCTTGTATGATATCTCGTTCGAAATTTTATTTGCCAGTTTTAAAACATCGTCGAAATTTTTCACATTAAACCTGTCCATCTTGTACTTTGGCATGATTGAGAATTCAACATATTCTATATCGAGATTCTTAGCAGCTTCCATAGCATTTTCTTTTGTCGAGACAATGACTACAGTCCCTTCTTTTTTGAAGTGGGTCTCAAGGATTTCGTTTACTGTAGATACCCAGTCTCTTCCAGGTGGTTGTACAACTAAAATTGACCTCGGAAAGTAATTGTATTTTCCATGGCCTATGTAAACCTCCTTGTTCTGTAATTCTTCTCTTGAGAGCTTTAGAGCAAGGAACTTCATGCCATCAATTATAGGTATTTTTTCAAAGCTCATGTTCTCATGATCTAGGATGCCCTTAATTTCGGGTATTCCTATTCCTAACTTTACGCCATAATTGAAAGTTATTTCCTCAAGCCTTTGTTTAATTTGATCTATCTCAGCCTCATTCGGAATCATGTTAACTACAAATGCCAGAGGAAAACCTTCATTAGAACTTTTGGCCTCGATTTTTTTCATGTAATCTACTGTAGAGTCAATGACATTTTGATCTGCTGATGAGACGTATATCCTCATTGGTATGACATCTGACAAATTATTGCTTACATAAACCCAATCACTGGCGTTCTCGTCATTCCTATATTTGGCCATGAGAGGATTGTCAATTATAAAGCAATCATACTTTTTATTCATAATGCTAATGAGGCTCTTCAGTTCGCTATAAGACTTGCCCAATTCATGCGCCAAAATATAAATAAAGTGACTTGACAAGTCCAATACTGAGACGAGACCGGACTTAACCTTGAATGTTTTGAGATCCTCTTCAGCTAGTCTAGAGATCCCAACAGCAACATGTTTCTTAATTCCTGCAACATGTGAAGAATACCCAGCAGGATCTGCATCTATGAGCAAAACTCTGAATCCTTCCTCAGCCAGAGCCTTCGCAAGCGATAGTGAAAGAGTGGACCTTCCCACTCCGGCTTTAATACTTAGCATATCAATAGCGCATTTCATTGATTTATCACCATTATTATCATTTAAATGATCATATCTAATTGCTATATATTTGGCTGTATATATTCTATGTTTATTCTCTGTAATATCTGAAAGCCAAACCTTAAATTTTTTGATTCAACATATTTTAATTTTTTGCATCTTACAAAAAGCAAAAATGTGATTTGAACTTATATGCCTTGCATTGATACTATTTTGCAGAGATTTGAAAGAAGTTTTACCATATAGTTACTAGTAAATCAAGGATCTCTTCTTTAAAGCATCTGTTAAAGTTAGCTCATTAATCTGCGATGAAAGTATAGATATTTTATTGTTATATAATTTCTTTACCCTATCAATCAGCATGGCTTTTGTCATCTTAATAATTTTATTAGGTCAATTAAAGTAATACTATAGTAAATTTTGTAAAGTTTGTTTTACTTGATCATGTAAAATCTTCTAGAATTTTACATTAAAATTTATAAGTAGTTTTTACTTAACACAAATCGGTGAACACCTTGGGAAACACTATAAAATATGTTGCTATAATATTTGTAATATTAGCAGTAATTGGTTTTGTAGGATTTGCTTATGAATATAACTTAGCAAAGCAGGCTATTAACAAAAATGCAAGTAACAATAATTCTAATTCATTATTTTCTCAACCTATGATAGGTATTGTTACACCAATGGCAATGGAACAAGCCCCTATTTTAGCAGCTATGAAAAATGTTACAGAAGTTAATATAAGTGGTTATACATTTTACATAGGAAAAATAGGGAATCAATATGTTGTAAATGTAAGAAGTGGGGAAAAAGAATATGCTGCTGAATTGGCTACATATATAATGGATACTCATTTTCATATAATAGCAAATATTTTAAGCGGTACTGCAGGTTCAAGGAATCCATACGTTTTACCAGGTGATGTTGTAATAGGTGCTTACGTTGTAGATAAATCCTCAATTCACTATCATAATAGAGGCTTTCAGAGCGATTACACTGGAGTAGAGATGGTAGTAACAAATAAAAGTTTAATAAATAACTCGATTATAGGAGGCTATGGAGAAGTTGGTCCAACATTACAAAATGCCTCATATTATGGTTATGGCCCTAGTGCTATAGATGAAAGCTATGTATATGTTGCTGCATTGCCAGCATCATTAGGATTAGTTGAAATTGCTGAAAATGCACCTTTAGGTTATTTATATGCTGCAAATGTCACAGGTAATAGTTCTATTACTGGCATAGTAAAGTCAAAAATTATTATTGGTGCTATTGGATCTGCTAACCAATGGACAGAGCCTCTAGTTTGGCAATTAGATCAAAATGCTTTATATCAAACTGATGCAGGTGAAAATGAGGGAATGGGATTTGCGTATGTTAATTCTGAATTAGGAATTCCATGGATTATTGTTAGAGGTATTTCAGATTCTCCATGGTTTCCAAATACTTATATAGGTGTAACTGCTGCTCAAGAAGCTGCTAATGTAACAATTTATATAATAGAACACTTTTCGACTAAAAACTTATACCAAACCGTTAATGAAAGTATACTATCAAATGTTTCAAATGCAAAATTAAACAACTACTTAATAGCATTAAGAGCTTATTATTCAGTAGGTAATGTAACTGAAATTCAATATATGGCCCAAAATGGAACTATAATAACAATAAATAATCCTAATATAGCTGAATATACCTATTCATTTGGGTACAAAATTTTAGAAAGCAGAATTATAAGCTGATTATTTTAATCAGATTAATTTTTTTATTTTTTAGAGTAAACTTAAGTTAATAAAGATTTACGAAATAATATAAAGGATTATTTAAATTGATTTGAAAGATAAGGAAAATTAAAGAAAATCGATATACTTATTTAATTAATATTGGAAATCAAGCTATTCTGAGGTAAATAATGTATAATAATGGTCATGTTTTGCTTTTTGAAAATATTTTATGGTTTAAAATGTAGAAAAAGCTGGAAATTGTTTCTAGGTTTAGACATAATCTCATTGTTTTGCTATAGATATTGCCTCCGTACAGCTTGAAACGCTTGTAGATGTTAACACTGGTGCTTCTATATCATTCCAAAGTATTTCTGAATTCTTAGCTATATTATCAATCAGTGTTGGTTCTATATACCTACCATTTGTTAACCCCCCGGTTAACAATGATCCTCCTTTATATATAGCATCATTAATTAGCTTTGTTGATCTATCATGATAATTGTTTTAATCTGAGTTTATATAATTTAAACTTATTTTCATAAAGCGATAAGAATTTTTATTGTATAAGCTTATTCTTTTCTCTAATGTCATGCTGTTTGCAAAAATACATCTTTAAACTTAATTATAAGTATTTTAAATCTATTATAGCTATTAAATTATTTTACATCAAAATCTTTATTTATCTAATAATTATGACTCTTCATTTCAACCACTATTTATCTAAATAATATCGATTTTCTATATAGTATATATAGAATTACATATATACTATAGAAATGTTTTTATACATATAAATAAATATAGTTTATTGGCGAAAAAAATGAAAAGGGGTAAAAATATGGTAGGTAATGGTAAAACTAGTTTAGTGGTTGTAGGAATCATAGTAGTAATTGCGATAGTTTTAGTTGGTGCATACTTTGTAATGCATAAAAGCCATACAACATCATCAACAACAACTTCATCAACAACATCAACAACATCATCAACATCATCATCAACATCATCAACATCAACAACAACTTCCAATTTAATTGACCCTACGAAATTGAGTGTGACAATAAAGGCTGGTGGTTCAACGTGGATTAATCCTCAAATGCAAGTATGGATACGTAACTTTAGTTCTGTATATCCCGGCATCTTAGTTACTTATGATAGTGTTGGTAGTGGAACTGGTGTCAGTAGATTACTGCAAGGCGTTTATCTAATAGGGGCTTCTGACGTACCAATGCCAACACAGTTATATCAAAATGCCACGAACATCTACGGTAAGATAGTAACTATACCTGATTCCGTAGGTGCGGTAGCTTTTATATACAATATACCTGGTTTCAATGGTACCTTAAATCTCACAGCAAATATAATAGCCGGCATTTACGCGGGGAAGATACAATATTGGGATGATCCAAACATAACTGCATTAAACAAGAACTTCCAATTCCCACACGAGAAAATAATCGCAGTTCATAGAAGTGATGGTAGTGGTACCACTTTCACATTTACCTTATGGCTTACAAAATCCTCAGAAGTTTGGAATAGTAGTGGTGTAGGTTACGGTTACACGGTTAATTGGCCAGTAGATCAGCTAGGTACCGGGCTTGGTGGAAAGGGTAGCGAAGGTGTTACTGCTTACGTTGAACAGAACCAGTGGTCTATAGGTTATGTGGAACTTAGCTATGCCATAGTTAATAACTTAACGGTTGCAGCTGTTCAGAACCCAGCCACTGGGAAATTCGTTAAACCAAGTGCTAATAGTATAATTAGTGCCTTAAACTCTGTAAACCTATCTCAGCTACCTAGTGTGCTCAGTAATTGGTACCCATATGCTGGAATATTCATGAATTTGAACGCACCTAATGCATACCCAATAGTAGGCAACTCTTACTTACATGCACCTGCTATTTATACGAATTGCAATAACGCTGTAGCCGTATACATATTCCTTAAGTACATACTGATTCAGGGGCAGAATGAACTTATTAAGGGCTATGTGCCATTACCTAGTCAATTGGCACAAAGTCTAGCTAATGAACTTGGTAATGATATAACATGTAATGGTCAGCCTGTTGTTAGCCTAATTAAATGAAGGGAGTAAGGAATATGAACTATGGGGTTAAAAGGGCTAAAAACAGGCTAATTCCTTTTTCTTCTATTGGCATCCTAATTGTTATAGCTTTTGTTGGCACCATGCTTGGAGCGTTAATATATTACTCATTACCTGCACTCATGAAAGAGGGTTTATTAGTATATACAACAAACAAATGGGATCCAAATACAAACTTTTTTGGTGGCTTAGCTGCAATTTATGGTACATTCGTGGTTTCACTAGTTGCCATAACTATAGCAATGTTGCTTGCAGTAGGATCGGCAATATTCCTAAACGAGTTCGCCTTAGGTAAGCTAAAGGAATTCTTAATAATAGTTAGTGACTTAATGGTTGGTTTCCCAACCGTGATATACGGTTTCTGGGGATTGTATGTGTTAGGGCCTACGCTTAATCCAACACTATTTACCTGGCTTCATAAGAAACTAGGTTTCTTGCCATTGTTCTCTACAACTCCTATTGGCGGCTCATATCTACTTGCTGCATCAGTACTTGCCATAATGATAACTCCATTTGCTTCGTCATTGATTAGGGAAATTTATGCGCAGGTACCTGAGGTTATGGTTGAAGGTATCTATGCGTTAGGCCTTACCAGGTGGGATGCTATTAAAATAAAGTTATCATACATAGCTAAGTCCTTAATTGGGGCTTTAAGCTTAGCTTTGGGCAGGGGGATAGGCGAGACCATGGCTGTAGTATTAACTATAGGAGGAGCACTTAAGGTATCTGCAAGTTTATTATCGCCTGGAATAACAATACCATCACTTATAGCAAATCAATTTGGTAGTGCATATACGCAGATTGAACAGTCTGCATTATTTTCCCTAGCATTATTACTTTTTGTGACAGGAATGAGCTTCATAGTAATAGCGAAGCTTGTTCTACTAAGGGGGAGTTTGAAGTGAGAGTTCGCGAGGTCTTAGCCTTAACCCTAACATTAGCGGCAACAGTGTTTATGTTTGCACCGTTTTTCTGGATACTTGGTACCATAATATATAAAGGTGTTTCTGTGTTAGCTAAAGCAGGGTTTAGTTTCCTAGTCAACATACCACCTCTGCCAGGCTTCAACAGCCTGGGTGGCATAGCTAATGTTCTAGAGGGTAGCCTATTAATAGTAGGTATGGCTATTGCTATTGCAGCGCCGACCTCCTTGTTGTCAGCTATTTATATTACCCTCTATGAAGATTCACCAATAGCCAGGCTAGGTAGAACGCTGCTTGACTTAATGGTTGAATTTCCAACAATAGTTGTGGGTATATCAGTATTCCTAGTTTTCGGACTTACGCTGGGTTTAGGATTAAATGCCTTGGTAGCCTCAATAGCCTTAGCCTTAATAATGATACCTTATACTACAATTCAAGCGATAGATGCTATGAGAATACCCAAGAGTATGACATATGAGGGAGCTGTGGCTTTGGGATTAAGGGAGAGCCACATTGCAAAAATACTTCTAATTGAAGGAAGGAGAGGGGTTATTACAGGAGTTTTAATCGGAATGGCTAAGATATTTGGGGAAACTGCACCACTACTCTTTACGACTACCACATCATTCAACATATTTGCCAACAGCCCATTATCTCCTGTATCTGCAGTGCCCGTGCTCATATATGTTTACGCCTTTAGTCCCTATACCAATTGGCAACAAGTTGCCTGGGGTGCATCGTTAATCCTTTCTCTTGTAGTGCTTAGCATTTACCTATCTGCCAGGTTATCCTTGGGTAAAGGTGATAGATATGTATGATTCTGGAGATTCAAGACCTGGGGTTCTCGAGATCGAGAAACTTAATGTGTGGCTTGGTAAGGCACAAGTACTTAATAACATTACAGGGTTGGTAGTGCCTAAAAACAGCGTCTTTTCTATAATGGGCCCCTCAGGTTCGGGTAAAACAACTCTGGTTAAGACTCTTAATAGGATAATAGAGTTAAATAAAGAAGCTAAGGTTGAGGGTAAAATCACACTTAATGGTGAGGATATATTCTCCATGGACCCAGTGGTATTGAGAAGGAAGGTCGGCATGGTTTTTCAACAACCCAACCCATTTCCACACATGAGCATTTATGATAACATAGCTTATGCATTGAGGGCTAATGGTATTGTCAAGGACAAATCCAGGTTAAAAGATGAGGTTAGATCAGCTCTTGAAATGGCGCAACTTTGGGATGATGTGAAGTATAGGTTAAACTCTCCAGCTAGGAAACTGTCTGGTGGGCAACAACAGAGGCTGGTTATAGCTAGGGCATTAGCATTGAGGCCAGAGGTTCTTCTTATGGATGAACCGACTTCTATGATCGATGTCGTAAGCGCGGCTAAAATTGAGCAGTTAATTGTCGAGTTAAGTAAGGACATAACAATAATTTTAGTATCGCATAGTCCTCAGCAAACAATAAGAACCTCCAACTACGTAGCATTTCTCTACGATGGTAAATTAATTGAGTGGGGACCTACTGAAAAAGTGTTCAAGTCTCCCTCTCATAGATTAACGGAGATGTATGTATTAGGTAAGATTTAGTGAATTTTTCGCCTTAATTATTTACATTACTTTACAACTCATCTATAACCAGTTATAGATTACATATTGTTTTGAGATTATGTTTTTAAGAAAACAATAGAATTAACAAGTTATAGATAATAAAATTAATGAACTTAAATTAATTGAAATATATCTTAAATATAAACTATATTAATATAAAATGTCACATATTCATTAATTTATGATTATTACGATGATTATACAACATAGTAAAACATTTATTTTAAGGAATTAAATAGTGAAAGCTTGATGAATAATTTAGTTAAGGTTACTAAGAATTTTAGGCTACTATATATGCTCTAGTAGGGAGACTAGAAATTAGGATAGGTTGATTTAGTTATGTTAAGTGTTAATGTGGTTGTAATTAGAAAGATTGTCAAGGAAATAAACATGAATAGGTTAAGTAAGAAGATAAGCATTAATAATATTAACAAGGTTAATTTATGAAGAGTAGTAGGTAGCATTAATTTGTAATAGAGACTACATTGCTTGAATATATGTAAGCAACTTGAAGAAGGATGAATCTTTTCTGTGAAGAGACGGGAACCTTAAAGCTTTGTCCCTAAGCATGAAGTAGTTTACATAAAGCTCCATACCGTTATTACCAGCTTATATTATTTTTCTAACTCTATTAGTTAATAAATTTCTACATCTTCAAAACGTTCTCTAGGATTACCAACTATCTTTGATACCTTATCTGTTCTACATCAAATGGGGTATTCATTATGGGAACAATAAACAATAATCTTCCTTTAGAAAAAACATTGTTTGCGAAGTTTATGCTAGTAGTTGAAGAGATTGTCGATAGATCTATAACCATTTTGTCTTTAATATATGGTAAGATTTTATTAATTGCTTCAGAAACAGCGCTATCAATAGAAAATAGTTAATATTATATTAGAATTTGATGCTAGTTCTTAAATAGATTTTGTTGTATTAACATCATATATATCTTTGAGAATTCCAAAGCTTTAGAATAAGTCGTATAATAAACAAAATCGAACAAATTTGCTTTTCTTAAATTTATTGAAACCCTAGATCCATAGCTCTTAATCCTATTAAACCTACCTTTATTTATTTCCATCTTCTCTTTTATTATTAATTTATTTTTAGTTTAAATGTTTTAACTTTATTAAGTCTATTATTAGAAATATAATATAAAAATTAAAAAATTAAATTTTGATCAGGATTTTTATAAACTATATCTCCGTTAATAATAGTTATTAGAACTTTATTAGATTGATAATTTTCTATAGGATCTTTATCAAGAATTACAAGATCTCCTTTTTCCCCAATTTCTATTTTACCTATATCATCTCTATCTATAGCTAATGACGATTTATTAGTATAGGCATCATATGCCTCTAATACATCTAAGGACTCGTGCTTTGTATATCTGTATAATTCTAGTTCTTGATCTTTTCCTCTATTAACGGCTGAAGTGATAGTCAGAAATGGATCTATTGGTTCAACTGGTGAATCTGTAGAAAAAGCTATATTTATGCCGTAATTTGCTAATGTTTTGAAAGGATAGACCCATTTAATTCTCTCTTTTCCTACCCTATTAATTATCCAATAATCGGATATTATAAAATGGGGCTGTACAACAACGAATGGATCAACTTTTGCAATTTTTGAAAATTGGTCTTCTCTAATAAGTGATGCATGTTCTATTCTGTTCTTTTTTCCGCACCTTTCATAGACCCATATTACATTATCTATTCCTTTATCTCCTATCGCATGTATTGCTGTTTTTAAGTTTAATTCCTTTGCTTTCATGCAATTCTCAAGAAGATCTCCTTTACTCATGGCTTCATAGCCTTTATTTGTTGGATCATCTTCATATGGGTATGATAATAGGGCTGTTCTAGATCCAAATGATCCATCTGCAAATAATTTTATTCCTTTTATAGATAGGAGATCATCATTTCTAACTTGTCTCGACATTTCCATAATTTCAGGTCTCAAATAAGCTGAAACTCTTATCTTAAGCTTATTTTCTGATCTTAACTCCAATAAAGCATTTAGAGTCTTCTCATCAACACTCATAAATCCTATAGATGTAACTCCGTTTGCTAATAACTCATTTTGTGCTAATTCTAATATTTCCTTTTGCTCTTCAATGCTCCTCGTTTCTCTAAATATTTTTCTGATTTCTTCAAATGCATCTTCCTTTATAATACCTGTAGGTGATCCGTCAGGAAACCTTTCTACGCCATACAGCTTTTTATTTATACTGATAAGTATATTTATAGCGTTTTGGTTTATTAGAGCAGAATGCAAATCTATTCTTGAGAGGAATAAGGGTTTATTGCTAGAGCAATTATCAACATCAAAATGATTTGGCCACCTTTTTTCTATAAATTTTTCCTGATCCCATCCATGACCAAATATCCATGTTTTAAATTTATCTTTTTCTTTAGATATATAATAGCAAAAGTTTTTTATTGAAGTCGTTTCTTTTAAATTTATCCCTTTTATAAATTCTCCTAGTTCATCCAAATGCATATGAGCATCTATGAACCCAGGTATAGCGAACTTGTTTTTCAAATCTATTATTTCAATTTTTTCTCTTTTGGCAAAATCTAAAATTTCATTACTATTACTAATAATTTTAAAATAACCATTATAAATCAAAAGATTGTTGGTCTTTTTTAAAGGATTAAATGATGTATATATAGTTCCATTAATTAGGGCTAAAGATCCCATAAAGTATCACCAAGATCTCTAATTCAGTATTTTATATTTATTTTTAAAATATTTGAGCTTATATTAAAAATCATATTTATTTCTAAAATATTTATATAACAGGAATTTAAAAGCTTTTACACCGTTCCTAGAACTAGCTAGGTTTTTATTTGTAAAATTTCATGAGAAAAAGTTGACGATAACATTTTAACATTAAACTAATGATTTTGCATATAGTATTAGCTTTTAACTAAATAAATTGGATTAGGTGAACTCCTCAGATCTTATGAAGGCATTCCATATAGAGAAATAATTATTTCTTGCTTTCTACTTCGATGTATTTTAACATACAGCACAGTTTCCAATACTGATGCGGAAGAGAGTTGTGAAAGATCTACTTTCTAAAATGCCTAATTTATTTCAGTTCCAAGAATACAACCAGCTCTTATAGCTTAGCTTTGCGTTATTTATTATATAATATTTATAAACTATAAGAAGACTTCTATACTCTTTTATATAAAGGAAATTCATCCTTTAAACTCCATAAAAGTTTAAATTTTATTGGAAATAAATCAAATAATAGTTATATTTTTTAGCAAGAGAGGAGTGAGCTTAAAACTGCCAGGTAGGGTTGGTGATAGCCCAATTTTTGGAGCAGGCTTTTATGCTAATAAAAAGATAGCTGTAGCTGCAACTGGGATTGGAGAAGTTATAATAATGTCTCTTCTTTCTTACAAGATTTCAGAATATTATCAAGTTAATGAAGATTTAATTAAATCTATGAGTTCTTCAATAGAGGAAATCAATAAAGATTTTGGAAAGGATACGGTAGGAATCATAGGAATAGATTATAAAGGTGTCGTTTCCGGTATTTTTAATACAGAAGCAATGCCATGGGGATATATTAGATCAGATGGAAAGATTTTTATTAAAGGTCTCCCATGATAAAAGAAACAACAAACCTTGCCTTTTAAGTCATGGTAAAAAATTAAATTTTACTTCTTAAAAAAAGTTAGCTGCTAATGCGGTATGTGTCACTAAAATATGAGGTTCGCCTCTACCCCAACTAGCATTAATATCATATTTAGCTGAATCCTTTTTTATATTAATAGAAATCCTTTTATCTGTAACTATTGTGATAAATATGACTTCTCATGTTGATGTGGGCTAATCCCAAAAGGATGAAAGCGATATTAGAGATGTAAGCTTCGTGCCTTTGTGTTTAAAGGAGTCATGACCCACCTACCGTTTGTAGGTGGCTGAAGGCTAAGTCCCTACACTCAATCATGAATAAACATAAAATGATTGAAATGAAAGTGTAGGGACAAACGGACATAATACCTCTAATCAACTATTAAAGCATGAGGAGTGATTGTTGACTTTACTCCCACAATAGTAGGGCGTATAAAAAGCATTCATAAAAGAGGTTTAACCCTAAAGGCTTGAGAGAACTCACCCTTTAGGGCAAGAAAGGGTTAGAGGATTAAATATTTAATAAAATAATGTTAAATTTAAGGCAAATACTATTACTAGTAGTTTTACTCAATTGTAAATTATAAAAATCTTTAAATGTTTCAAAGGTTTTTTAGTTTTACTGGTATAAAAATTTATACTATAATGTAAAGAAAAGCTATAATATTTTAAGAAATGAGAAAATTATAAAAAATATTAATACGGTAAAAATTGATATTTCAGTAGGTGAAAAGAAATTATTTGGCTAAAATTATATGATTAATAAATTAGTTTAAAGAAAAATATTATATTTTATTATCATAAAGTTTTATAAGTGTCCTATTTTATATAATTTAGTTAGCAAGGTGACTTAATATTGAGTAGGAATAATAGGTCTATTTCAAAAGGAATTATAGTGGGCGTTATTATCGTTGTAATAATAATAGCCGCTGTTGGAATATATTATGCTACTAAAAAACCCTCTGTACCAACCACAACAACTACATCAACAACTACCACAACTACAACAACCACAACAACAGTTTCATCATTAAGCCCTGTTGCAGTCTCAACATATGCAACAGTTGCTGGAACCCCCATTAACTTCGTTTTATCAAGCTTTACTCCATCTAGCAATAAATACGCTCTATTCTATGCAGGTAATGGTAGTGTAATAAACACAACTAGCCAATACGTTAGCGTTACATATAATTACCCAGGCCATTACTTAGTTTACTATAATGTTTACCAAAACGGTTTATTAACAGGATCTTCACTATCAAACTTAATAGAAATAACTGTTGCTCCCAGTATATCTGAAAGCCTAGCTCCATTAGTTACTGTTCCAACAATTACATTTAACATAAGCAAAAACCCAACAGCCCCAGTTTTCACAACAGGTGAAACAGTTTATTTATTAGGAGGTTTCTTACAGCCACCATCAGGTCAAAACATGACAATTTATGAGTATTTATGGAATTTTGGTAATGGACAAACACAAACAGTTATGGCAAATCAAACAACTTTCTTACCTGTTTTAAATCCAGTTAACGTTACATATAGTCAACCTGGATTATATGCAGTATCTTTAACAGTTATTACTAAAAACGTATCATCAGGGCAAACGTATAATTATACAACATATCAAACAGTTGCTGTATCATCATCTACATCACCATTCTCAATATATACTGCATCATTAAAGGTACCTAACCAAGGTACAATAATAGTTGCAGAAAACGTTCCTGGAGGACCATATAGCTTTGATCCTGATGTAGATTGGGAAACAGTTGGTTGGGAAGTTATTGCAAACGTATTTTCAACATTAGTTATTTATAAAGGATCTAGCACTACCAGCTTCTTGCCAATGGCAGCAGAATACATACCTACAGTAGGTAATTGGTCTCAAAGAGACGTTTATGGAGGTATTTCTCCTAACTATACTGTTTATACATTTAAAATAAGACCTAATTTAAAAGCAGCAAATGGAGATCCTATAACTGCTTATGACGTATGGTATAGCATAACTAGGGGCATGCTTTGTGCTGGAGGTATACCATCAACAGGTGGATGGCTAATAACTCAATATTTAATACCAAATTATATTCCATATACCTCTGTTGTCAAGGCACCTAACGATACTTTAGCTGCAGAAGAAATTATAAGTGCGGTAACTTATGATAACGCAACAAATACTGTTACATTCCATTTGATTGAGCCTGTTTCACCTACACTTTTCTTCATGGCATTGTCTCACACCTTAGGCGGTGGAGCAGTTTTAGATGCAAAATGGCTGGAAAGTGTTGGTGACGGTATCAATTTAACCGGTCTATATAGCAATAATCTAACCCAATTAGCAGAATCATTCTATTCTTATGAACAAACTTGCAATGCAGGTAACTACAATTTACAAGTTCAGAATAATCCTATGTCAACAGGCCCATACATGATAGCTTCCTATACGCCTGGTCAAAGCGTTGTATTAAAACCAAATCCATATTGGCCATCAAACGTGTCTGATATACCAAAGCCAAACGATACCGTTATAATATACTGGGTTAAAGATCCAGACACTGCTTATGAAATGTTCTCATCAGGACAGGCTGATATAGTAGTAGGGTTACCTAGTAATTATATACCTTTATTAGAGAATATGGAAAGCAATGGTCAAGCAAACCTTTATACGTTCCCAACAACAGTTGAAAACTTCTTCGTGTTTACTTTAAATACGAACACTCAATTATTAAAACAAATAAATCCATCATATAGCATACCATCATATTACTTTGCAAACCCATTGGTTAGAAAAGCTTTTGCATATGCATTTAATTATTCAGAATACATAAATGACATAGAAGGTAATGCAAAGTATCACTTTGACTTTGGAAGCCTGTATTGTGGAGCAATAGTTAAAGGACTAAATATTTATATTCCCGAATCAAACTTAACAGGTTGCCCAACATATAATTTAACTTATGCTAAGCAATTAATGGAAGAATCAGGTTTCTATAATATGAAAGTTAACTTCCCAATAATAGTATCAAGCGGTGATACTGTTGATTTTACAGCAGCAGAAATGTGGGCACAGGCATTAAACGAAATAGATCCAAATATAAATGCACAGCCATTATATGAACCATTCTCAACAATAATAAGCTATATGATACCAGGTGAAAACCCAATGGCCTTATATTACTTAGGATGGATCTCAGGATATCCCACAGCAAGTTTTGCTGCAGATTCAATATATTTAGCTAGTGGAGCTTATCCATCACCAGACGGATGGAATATAACTTATCTAAATAATTTATCAGCATATTTCAATAAAACAGGAAATACCAATGTTGGTGCTATGATTTGGCAGGAAGCTCAAGAATTTCAGGAAATGAATAATGTATTACAGGAAGCAGATAAGGCTGATTTAGCCGGCAATGTAACACAAGCAATAAGTCTTTATAAACAAGCTGAACAGATGGCAATAAATCTTTACATGTTTTCAGCAGGACGACACGCTGAAAAATAAAAACTTCTCACAATACCGACTTCCTGGTATTACCTCCCTAAGATTCCCATAACTGCTGTAAAATAATTTGTAGAAGCTAATAATCATTAGCACGTAATATTAGATGACATAAATGTTCAGTGAAAGTTTTAATAGGAAAGTATTGTAATGATATAATTTTAAAGAACATATATTTATTTAAACTAATATTAAATTTTTAATATAGTTTTTTAATATGAAATAGACTCTTATTAGTTTACTAAAGAATTTATTTCTAATTGTGTTTTGTTGGATCTCTCTTAAAATTCCCTTATATTCATAGTATCTAATTTGATTTTCAATCCTGGAAGTGCAAATTAGAAGCCCTCTCGCAGACGATATAAATGAACAGTTAAAACTAGAACTTAAAAAATTATATATTTCAATAATTTTTCTTATATTCTCATAATTGCCAGTTACTATTATCAGTGATCTTGGTGATAACATATTTAATATTTTTTAAAAATATCTAGTTTGTTTGAAAAGTATGAGTTAAGTATTATGCAGTCTGCAGATTTAATCAAATCCTTATTTATACTATTATAGCCTGTATCAGATGAATTTATCAAATCACCAAAATTATTATCCTTTAATGCCATCTCGATTAAATTTGCTATAAAATCTCTAGGCTTTGATAATTCTACACATAGATTAGGTTTAAATGATCTTGCTAGAGAATATATTAACTCTAAGGTTTCGATCTCTGAAGATATTGTGTCTATACAACTCCACGCTTGACTATCTAGTATTTTATCCCCGAAACTTATAGGCTTTAAGATGTTAGACAACTCTGGCTGAATAATAGTGTTTATGTTTAGAATACTTCATCTTTGCGGTTTGATTCTTCTCTCATAATATTCTAACCTTTTCAGAACTCCTTGATATCCTAAATCCTTTTTTGAGTCATAATTTTTTCCTATAATATTCTAACCTTCTTAAAATCTCATTATATGAATGCCCTAAATTTATAACCAAGTAATATGGAGCCCACGCAACAACATAACCTAGTCTTAATATATCTTCGGATAATCTTACGTCGTCTGGGAAAAGAAATTCATCAGTTTTTATATTATGAACCCTCACTCCTTTATCCCATATCTCCCTTCTTATGACACTTGTAGTGCCTACATTACCTAATGCTTCATATATTATCTCTCCTTCCTTATGCAACACTTTTCTAATTTGATGAAGCTCCCAAACTTCTTCATCAGTTGGAACAGGGGAGAAAAGTGAAAGTTGACCTAATTCATTAAACGTTTGAAATAACTTAACTACCTTCTTAGACCAGCCTGGTAGATACTCTATGTCATTCTCACTTATATGAAGAAGTTTCCCTTTCGCTTTAGCTAAACCTAAATTTATTGCCTCTCCTCCGATATTTTTATCCAGTAATATTATCTCATTAATTTTATTTTTATATTTATCATTTAGCTCTTTAATAATTTTCCTTGAATCGTCTGTAGACCCATTATCTATTATTATTAGTTCATATGGAACCTCTATAGTTTTTAAATAACTTTCCACAGTTATTTTAAGTAAATCGGCTCTGTTCCAGTTTAAGATAACTGTACTTATTAGTATCTCGTTAGCCTCTGACATACCTTATAACCTCTTCAATATCTAAATGTGCCTAAAATAAAAACATTCACTACTAGTAAGGGCAAGTTTTTTTACCTTTTCATTCATATATGAAATTTGGCTTTTATGTTCCTCTAATGCTTGTTTTTTAAGTTCTATATTCTCAACATCAAAACATACGTATTTCCAGGTAAGCCTAATTTTTAATTCCAATAATATTTTTCGTATACTAAAATTAAGAATACTTAAGATGTCTTGCTTATGAATTGTATACATAAATAAATCTAAGTCCTTTAACTTATAATCATGAATAATAGATGGAATTATTTTTCCAATTTCAGAATGATCTAGATGAGCGTCAAATGGAGAAGGAAAGTAAATAGTTCTAATATTATTCTTTCCTAATATTAAATCGGATAATTGCCTATAGACTCTATCCCTTTGTCTTATCACATTACCATCTTCGTTATTGAGGAAAACTATGTTATCGTCTTTTACACCTAGTCTTCGTAATGCATTTAATGCCTCTTTTTTTCGTGTTTCTATAAGCTCTTTAGACCCCCTTTCTTCAGGTAAAGGAGATCCATATCTACCATCAGTCATAAATACTATATAAACTTCCTCACCAGAACTTCTTCTGGCAGCTATTGATCCACCGCAACCTAAAGTTTCATCATCTTCATGTGGTGAGAATATTAAAGTAGTCATATGTTCCATTTAAATCACAATATATTGTTAATATAAAGTAATATTTAAATATTACTACATATAGTTTTCATATTAATTATCTTAGTTTTTGTCATAATTCTTTATAACTTCTGTAATAAAAAATCATAGCTTTTCCGCCTCTGAATCAAAGTTTAAACTGAAAATTTCGCATTTTTCTAAATTCCTGTTAATTAATTGTTGTAGATTAAAAAAAGGTCGGAATTTTAATGGTAAAAATAGGGCACAGTATTACCAAAATTTTAGATTTGAACCCTAAAAGTACCCCTAAATTTGTGACCTATAAAAATTTCATCTCCAACAATTAATTAGGAGAAAGTGGGACAAAGCAAATTAGGAAAAAGTAATAATACCTGCTTGTCTTAAAAAATAGATTTCAAAGTTCCTTCCAGATCTGCTAATGCTGTAAACAAGAATTGGGGTGAAGAAGGTCTTGATAAGTAATAGGTTACTGTATCAGTTTGATTATTATAAGTTACAGCATTCATAATTTCTTCAAATCCTTGAGTATCGTTTGGAGAAGTAACAACAAATGTAAATGGTGTGTAATTAGGTATCAAATATTGAGTTAATATCCAACCTGGCGTGCCAGGAGTTCCTCCTGCAAACAATATGTCTCTTATCATTGAATACCATACATCATATGCCGTTATAGGATCTCCATTTGAGAAGTATAAGCCTGGTCTTATCTTAAATATGTAAATAGTGTAATTGGGAGATATTGCTCCATAAGTATATCTATTTGTTAAGTTTGACCAATTACCAATTGTTGGCAAATATGCTGCTGCCATTGGTAAAAATGAAGATGTTGAAGATCCATTATATATAACTAATGTGGAGTATATATTTAATAGTTCTTCAAAGCCTATGGCATCGTAATCTATTTGTGGGTCAAAGCTATATGGTCCTCCAGGAACATTTTCTGCCGATATAATCAATTTTGAATTCGGTGTATCAAAATAAGTAGTAAACAACGCAAATTTTTCTCCATTTCCTGATACAGCAACTGTTTGATATGTTGTATAATTATACGTTTGCCCTGATGATACGTTTTTAGTAACAATTGTTAAAG
>OFEH01000061.1_pt1 | contig 41093 bp, 41 predicted proteins | sample 1521031 | NCBI WGS metagenome assembly OFEH01 (sample SAMN05518350, study PRJEB24110) | hypersaline lake metagenome | isolation source: Grendel Spring, Yellowstone National Park, Wyoming, USA | place: USA:Grendel Spring, Yellowstone National Park, Wyoming, USA | collected 2011-11-16
ATAAAGATCTGCCATTAGGTAGATCTCATTTAAAGATAAAATAAAAGTAACTAAAATACTGTGATGAATTCCACGTAACTGAATGACGATGAAGTGGTCCTAAGCTGAAACTTAAAATTGGTACACCAATAAAAAGTCTCAGGCTTAGTGCCCTTTTGGTGATTGTGCTCGTCACAGTGTACCCTGCCAGTAAGCCCCAACAGCAATGCAGTGGCTAATCCGTCTATCGGGCCTTAAGTCTCGATTATCGTGGCTGTATTAATGATTAAGCTAACAACGATTAACGAGGTGTACAGCGTAAAGTCTCCATTCACAGCCTACCCTCCATTTCCTTTTGTAGGCATAAGCCAGTGGTATTGTTGGACCTAGTACTATAGATGCCGTGAATGTGGTTGTGCCATCGAGGTTAATAGGTAGCGGGTGCAGGCTTGGGCTGGCTTTGCAGTAACTGCTAGGTACATGACCGCCAATAGTATGACAATCACGCCCAGTGAGTACCGGCTAGCCTTTGGCTTGCCCCGGTGAGCATTGGGTTGGACTATCGCGGTTAGGTTCACATGATTTTGCTGTAGCCAACAATGAGCGGTGATTTTAAGCCGAGTGTTCGATTGAAGATTAATGGATCACCAATATAGGATTGCTATGGCTAGGTAGGTGGTTAATGCAAACGATGCCGTTAATGGGATTGCACGTGCTATGATGATCGTGCCCAACCCATCACTTAATTTTTAATTGATGCTTCAAAAACGCATCTTGGTACGGTTTGGATATAAGGGTGTTTTTGTGGAGATTATGGATTATCCTCGATGTGCTGAAAAAGGTAATTACTAAGAGATTTGGCATCGCCGGAGACATTTACTCAGATAAAACAGCCAACAAATTAACGTTCTATTGTGAAAACGCCATTCAACTACTCAGGCGTGTCGTCAAGTACATGCACCACTCACTCTGATGCCTAAGGGCCGAGATGTTTTTGGCACTTTACGACAAGAAAATAAGCCATAAAGAATTCGAGAAGTTTCACGACGTGACAACGTACAATCGAGGAGAATCAGACGTCAAGATGAATCACGCATTGGAAGCCCTCACCAAGGCGGTCCCGCAAACCCACACCCACGGGATAAATAAACTACGTCACGCTTTAAACCATTCGAAGGCGATGTAATGCATCTTGCCATCAGCATCGCTCTGCGTAGCTAAAACAAACCTCTTATTGACTGAGTGACTTAACCTGGCGGCCCTCGTTATATCCAGCGCAGTGACAGCCCTCCTAGGTTCTATAAAGTGGAGAAGTATAGGTGCGTGGTCTATTCCTGGACCTCTCTCGTAGACTGCGAATAATGAGCCAAACTTGAGACCGCTCTTTACTACGAAACCTCCATCCCTTAATTCCATGTATATTGTGTAGACTTGGTCGAAGTTTGCCACGGTATCCCTACCAACCTTTACAAGAACATCTCTACCTAGTTCGTTACCGTCACGGTCATAGACCTTAAGCAACCCCTTATCCACCAGGTATAGGGCTTCGGTTATTGATAACTGTAGTGGCGAGCTCACATTATTAACTTCATTCAATTTGACCTTATCCTCACCGACAAACTTCCCATAAAAACCCATAGAGTATAGGCTCCTTGCTTCATTAATATCCGCAACAACCACAGCACTACCCACTAAATACCCCCTAAAGACCATGAGACCCATTGAGACCCCGTGTGCGAACCTTTAAGTCCCTTTCTCCTCCTTAGGACCCAGTGGCTTACGTATTGTGGCAATGCTATTGTCCGCAACACCCAATCTTCTCATCTCCTCCTCATTGCACCAAACCTCATTCCTCGGCACATCCTCACTAGGTATTACCTTAAGCACGTACTTCCTCTCCCTAGACCCACCACCAACTAGGACTATCTCAACCTCATCCTCAATACCAAGCTCCTTCAAAACCTCTGGATGTATCTTCGCCTTTCCTTCATCAACATCGCTCCTACGCCTAATCCTCAACCTCCTTTCACGCCTCTCCTTCTTCTCCTCGCCCTTAATCCCGCTGGGTGTTAGGAAGCTTGGTATTAATAGTCTCCGTTGAGGCGCACCTTCGCTGGATTTACTCTCACCTGGCTTGCTTTCACTCATCGAGATTAGGTTATGTGCTTCATTTTAATACTTATCCTTAATCCAGATCCCCAACCTCTCCCTGCCTTATTGAGGGAAGAATACCTAACGCCCTTGCACAATCAATACAATACCTACTCAACCCAACCCTAACACTATCCCTCCTACACACCAACCTACCGCACCTAGCACAGTGACCCACAGCCAACCTCTCGTGGCAGATTTGGCATAACGTGCTTAGGCAAACCCTGCATATACCCAGTGATGCCTCGAAATCCCTAGCACACACTAACCTACCGCAAATACGGCATCTGGCAATTGCAGGCTCCTCCTCACAAACCTCACAGAGTGCCCCATCCACCTTAGGTGATTGTATGTTTGCCGTATTAAAGGATTTAAGTATATGGTATTAATTACGTAATAATCACATAGCACTAAATCACACACTTGGTGTTATTTTACCTAAATAGGTGCAACTAAGGATTTATTAAGCAACATAACCTGCTGTTTGGGTTGTTTATGATTAATATAACGAATATTGTAGTTGGCGGTGGTACCGTTAGTTTATCGATTAAGGGTCACGATTATGTTAAGGGTGATAGGGAATTCACGGACATAGGTAAACCCCTTATATTTTGGAACATCACCTATAGATGCAACCTAAGGTGTGTGCATTGTTACATAAATGCAATACAGGGCTTGTCCAGGGATGAGTTGAGCACGGAGGAGGCGTTGAGGGTTGTTGAGGATGCGCATGAACTTAGGACGCCATTGCTCATCATAAGCGGTGGCGAGCCGTTAGTTAGGGAGGACATTGTTGAGATTATGAAGAGGACTGGTGAGTATGGCATCAAGGTATCCCTAAGTACGAATGGTACGTTAATAACCAGGGATTGGGCTGCTAAACTTAAGGAATTGAATGTACAATACGTCGGCATTAGCATTGACTCACCCATACCAGTGATCCACGATAAGATAAGGGGTGTTCCTGGTGCTTGGGACTTGGCCATTAGGGGTATTAGGAATGTTATGGAGGCTGGAATACCCGTTGGCATTAGAACCACGGTTACCAAGCTAAACATAGACCACGCACAGGAGGTTGTTGAGCTGGCCCATAAACTAGGAATATCTAGGGTTGCCTTTTACCACCTGGTGCCCAGTGGTAGGGGTAGGGGCATTATCAACCTAATACCAACACCCGACCAATTATTCAGGTTCCTCGCAAAACTTATTGATGTGGCTAAGAAGTATCCCGATGTTGAGATCCTCACAGTAGATAATCCAGCAGATGGTGTCGTGGCAGCTTTATTAGCGAGTAATGATGAGGATGAGTTCATGAGAAAGCTTAGGCTTGTTAGTAGAATGGGTGCCTGTAGTGCTGGTAGGAAGGTTATGTCAATATACCCGAATGGTGATGTCTACCCATGCCAATTCTTCAATGATAAACCAATGGGTAACGTCAGGAGGGAGAGGCTTACGGAGATTTGGTTAAGGCCTAGGCTAAATAGTGAACTTGTGATTAGGCTTAGGAATAGGGATTATGGTGCGTCACAATGCATGAGGTGCCCATACCTAAGGTACTGCGGTGGATGTAGGGTTAGGGCTGGGGTGCTCAACGGAGATGTGTGGTCCATGGATCCACTGTGCACAATGAAATCGTTGGTAAACCTATGGAGACTTGGTGAGGTTAACCTAAGCCCCTGGCAGGTTAGGATAGCTAAGGATTTCGAATCTGCCGTGCTCAATGCAAATTATTAATTTAAGCAACACAATAAAGGTAAAAAACCGGCTTACCTACCCGTAATTTGGGAAAATGGTTAATTTGTTGATAAAGGTTCTTGGAGGCGGTGGTGAGGTTGGTAGGATGGCGGTGTTCGTTAAGGATGCGACTATGGATAAAGGGTTCCTATTCGATTATGGAGTTAACTTTGATGAGAACGATAGACCAGTCATGCCGGGTCACGTGAGGCCTAGGGATCTTGCTGCCGTTTTCCTGAGTCACTCGCACCTTGATCATTGCGGCGCTTTGCCAGGCCTATACGTTAGTTCGCCGCCCCCTGTCTACGCAACACCATTAACACTTGAGTTGGCTGATATAATGTTTAAGGATGCCATCAAGTTAAGCGGTTATTACCTGCCGTATGAGGATGAGGAGATAAAGGCTGTGCTTGATCACGCAATACCAGTTACCTATGGTGAGGATATAGATGTGGCAAACGACGTTAGGGCATACTTCGTTAATGCGGGTCATGTACCAGGTAGTATGATAACGATTTTGGAGATTAATGGTGCCAGGGTGCTGTTCACGGGTGATTTCAATTTAGCACAAACAAACCTATTGCGCGGTGCCGACCTGGGAAGCATACCTAGGGATGTTGATGTTGTAATTATGGAGGGTACCTACGTAATGAACACGCACCCACCTAGGGAGGAGGTTGAGAGGGACTTCATTAAAGTCATTAGGGAGACAATCGAAGGAGGCGGTTCTGTATTGATACCAGTGTTCACAATAGGTAGAGCCCAGGAAATATTGATTACACTTTACAAAAACGGCGTTGATTACCCCATCATAATAGATGGACTAGCCAGACTGGCGAACCAGGTAGTAGCTAGATACCCGCATTACTTGGCTAATCCGGAGCTTTATATGAAGGCTGTGGAGAACAGCCTTGAAATTACTGCGGATTACCAAAGACGCTCCCTAACGAAGGAGCCAGTCATAATAATATCACCTGCAGGTATGCTTAAGGGTGGAGCCGCAGTCTATTACCTAAAGAGGTTAGGTAAGGATCGTAGGAATGCCGTAATATTACCAAGCTACCAAGCACCAGACACGCCTGGTTTTGAGTTATTGACTAGGGGCAGGGCATTCGTTGATAAGAGCGAGGTTGTTCTTGAGGCTAAACTTTATTGGTTTGATTTCAGCTCCCACAGTGGTAGGGCCGAGCTTGAGGCATTCATCAGACACTTTAACCCGGATACCAAGATATTGCTCGTACATACGGAGGCAATAAAGGCCCTTCAATTCCTAGATAGGTTGAAGGATAAGTACGGCATCGATAATATCCACGTACCCACAAGTGATGAGTCGATAATCGTGAACGCGCATAGATAATAATATTACGTCCGCATTTTGTTGATCACCCTGAAGTAATATAAGACTTAGTAATAACGTGCAATGATTACGATAAAAGGATTTAAATAGCCTTGCTGGGACGGGTATCGTTATGTCGCAGATAAAGATTGAGGAGGTTAAGTCATCGTTTGAGAGGATCGGATTGCATAGCCACATAAAGGGTTTGGGTGTTAGAGATGGAAAGGTCCAGTTCTCAGCAGATGGCTTTGTTGGACAGACTGATGCTAGGGAGGCTGCCTACTACGTTGTTAAGATGATAAAGGCGGGTAAGTTTGGGGGTAAGGGCGTGCTCATTGTTGGACCGACTGGGACGGGTAAGACTGCGCTGGCTATAGGTATTGCTAGGGAGCTTGGTTTAGACACACCGTTCATCCAGATAAGCGCTGCCGAGGTCTATAGTGTGGAGGTTAAGAAGACCGAGTTCCTAACCAGAGCCCTTAGGAGCGCGATAGGTGTTAGGATACGTGAGTGGCGTAGGGTTTATGAGGGCGTTGTTAAGAGTATTGACTATCAATTCGGTAAACACCCATATAACCCATATGTCCAGGTACCCAGGAGTGCAACCATAACCCTCGCCACGAAGGATGAGGAGAAGAGATTGAAAGTACCTGCCGAGATTGCTGAGCAACTCATTGAGTTAGGCGTTGAGGAGGGCGATGTAATTTGGATCGATGAGGAAACCGGGAGGGTCTTTATCCAGGGTAAGGGTGAGGGTGGTGAGACATACGACATATACGTTAAGAGGAAGACTGAGGTACCCAAGGGACCTGTCTATAAGGAGAAGGAGATAACCAGGTTCTTCACACTGAATGATTTAGATATTTACCAGGCTAGACAACAGGGTCTGTTGAGCGCCATGATATTCGGCTTTGCCACTGAGGAGAGGGAGATACCAAATGAGGTTAGGAGAGCCGTTGATGAGTTCGTGATGAAGGTCATAAATGATGGTAAGGGCGAGTTGGTGCCTGGCGTCTTATTCATCGATGATGTACACATGCTCGATATCGAGACCTGGGCCTACCTAAGCAGGGCTATGGAGAGTGAGTTAAGCCCGATCATCATACTAGCCACCAATAGGGGTATAACGAAGATTAGGGGTACAGATGTTGAGTCGCCTCACGGTGTCCCACTCGACATGCTAGATAGGCTAATCATAATCAGGACTAAGCCTTATACAGCGGATGAGGTTAGGGAGATAATAAAGATAAGGGCTAGGGAGGAGAAGGTATCACTATCTAACGATGCACTCGAGGAATTAACAAAGATCGGTACCGAGGAAAGCCTTAGGTACGCAATACAGCTCCTAACCCCTGCGCAACTTAGGGCGCAGGAAGTTGGGCATAAGGAGGTTATGAAGGATGATGTTGAGTACGTTAAAAGGCTATTCCTCAGCGTTAAGGAGAGTGTTCAATACGTTAAGGAGTATGAGAACTACTTCCTGCGTTAAAATGAAATTCTGCGGTTGAGGAAGAGTTAAGATTAAAAGGAGAGGAAACCCTGCTGATTGGTGATATATCATGCTTAGCATGAATGATGTCGTCCAGGCGATATACACGGTCACTAGGTTGGTAACAGTCCCAATAAACATCCACGCCATAGTTTACCTGGCAGGTAGGGATTGGTCAATGCTTGAGAGGGATGGGGCACACGTTGTCTATCGCACCACCGATACCCAGGGAAATCCCGTAACCGTGAGATTAAGGGTCAGGGAGGCTGAGGCTGGCGGTTCTCGGTATTATGAAGTTTACGGTATGGAAATGCAGTTCAAGTACATGGGTAAGGATTACCTTGCCGTATACCCAATCGATAACGCAGGAATCATAAAAACTAAGGTTAATGATAAGGACCTACTCGACATAGGTACTAAGGTTGGCGGTGGCGAGCCTTGCATTGCAACATTGAGGATAGGTAGTGTACCATCCGTGTGTAAGCAAATTGGTAAATTCTACATGGTCATTGCAAAACTATAACCCCCGCATTACAATAATTGCAATATCTATTAATTTTAAATTTTGGCGATTCAGCTAAACTTAAAATCGTGCACCATCTTTTAACTACTAAGACGCGATGATGAACCACCTACCTCAAAAGAGGTTGGTTTCTTGATTTAAATGCATGCTGCAGCCGGCCTCCTCCTCTTTAATCAGTAGCGGCGATCCTCCATCACCGATCCGTTGGGTTCCTTCTCATCACATCTTGATCCCATTTAAGGAATTGGTTTTTATACCAATTTTTAGTTATATTTAAGCTCAAATGTCTAGAATAATAAGGGATTTTTGGGGCAAGATATTGTCGCCACTGTACGTTGGAGAGAGGGAGTTCCTGGATAAGTTAGTTACACATCTAAGACTTAGCCAAAGGGCTCTTGACATACTTGAGAGCATGGTTTTGAGCGCGGTGGAGAACAATAACATAAGTAAGACCAAGGTTTCTGAGGGCATGAGGGAGATAGCTGCCCTTGAGCGCGAGGGTGACGAGATAGTTAGACAGGTAAACGACGAGATACTTAAGGGCGCAGTTCCAATAACGACCGCATCCATAATGGATACCATTTTAAATAAATCCGATGATATCCTCGACGGTATTCACGTACTATCCAGGGAACTCAGGCGAACATACTTCCTATGCAACACGGACCCTGTCAGGAAATTCCTTGGTGAGGAGTTTCTCGAAATGTTGAGGATAGGTAAGGAGGCGCTGAAAAACCTCATTGAAGTAATCAATGACTTAAACACGAAGAGCTTTAGCGACATTAGGGTAATGGTCATGGGTATACAGAAGCTTGAGGAAGAGGTCGACGACATAAAGGATTCAGCGCTGGATAAACTTTATTCAAATGCCAAGGAATTAACTTACCTGGAATTCATGAGTAACACAAGCTTAATATTTGGTATAGATGATGTGCTCGACTCAATAAAGGACATAGCCTACATGCTACTAACCCTAATCAGCACCTACGGTACGTAACACAAAAATAATAACTTAACATAAATCTTCGGTGAACATAAAGGCCGTATTCTTTGACTATGACGACACACTCATCGATGCAAATAGTGCCAGGAATCATGCGCGCCGTACTGTCGCTACTAGAGTAGCGCAAAACCACGGCTTAAATGAGGCATTGGTGCTTGAGGCAATCAAGAATGTGGAGACTAGGATGGAAGCTAATGGTGTATTTGATAGGAGGATTTGGTTCAGGGAAATGGCCAATTCATTAGGCATTGTGTTAAACCCTGGTGAAATTAATGAGTTGGTGAGGATTTATTGGAATTCTTGGTCCTCAGAAAGTAGGGTATTTTCTGACGTGATACCAACACTGAAGGCATTAAAGAGGTGTGGGTATGTGGTGGGTTTGATAACGAATACGGACGGCGAACCTGGATTAAAAAGAGGCAGGATTAATCGAGATGGGATCCTAAATCTATTTGATGTAGTAATAATTGCAGGGGACGATACAGAGCAGGTAAAGCCATCTCCTCAACCCTTCCTTGAAGCCCTCAAGATTATTAACATCAAAGGCAATGAGGCAATTTATGTTGGTGATAAGCCAGGCAGTGATATTCCTGGGGCTAAGGCTGTGGGTATGTGTACAGTAATAATTGATAGGTATGGCACACTGAAACTCAATTTGATGAATCCAAGACCTGACTATGTTATTAAATCATTATTTGAGCTGTTGCGGTTGCTTGCGTGCCATTATGGTTAGGTAATGCATATTAATAGTTATTAATATTCTCATTCTTAATGGAGAATGAGAATAGGAATATTAACTATGACGATTTGCCCTTAAGAAGACTGGGTAGGTACTTCTGGCTTGCTTGGTTCACGGCATCCATGGGACAGTTTGTGGATGCTTATGATACATTAATAATAGGTGCAGCCCTACTGTACTTAATACCTCTGTGGAATTTAACTGCCGCTGAGACAGGGCTATTGGCTGCTTCGGCATTTATTGGAGTTGCACTTGGTGCCGTAATTTTTGGACCCATTGCTGATAGGATGGGTAGGAGGTTGCTCTATATATACGATTTAATATTCTTCGTGGTATTCGGCGCATTATCCGCATTCGTGACTAACTTCTGGCAGTTGTTCATTGTTAGATTCCTGCTAGGTCTTGGGATTGGGGGTGATTATTCCCTCTCACCAACCATGGTTGCAGAATACGCACCAGCCAGGAGGAGGGGCTTCGCGTTGGCGTCAATGAATAGTTTCTGGGGGATAGGATCTGTGGTTGGCTTTCTCTCGGCCTATGGTATGGCGGTTGCTTGGGGTAATACAAACCCTGACTTCACGTGGAGGTTTATGCTGGGTAGTGAGGCTATTTGGGGGTTGGTAATCATCCTACTTAGGATGGGTATCCTAGAATCGCCCAGGTGGGCGGCACTTCAGCAGCAGCTCGGTAGGAGAATTAAGGAGAATGCGTCTGAGGTCGTTAGAAAGATGACTGGAGGTAAAGAGGCGAGCTTTGATCCTGGTTTGGCTAAGAAACCATCAATAAAGGATTTATTTACGGGTAAGATGTGGATAACAACCATATTCCTATGGGTTTGGTGGCCCGTTGCTGATATAGCATTTTACGGCTCTAACATGTATACACCATACATAACTAAGGGGCTAGGATTAACAACACCACAACTGGCATTCCTTGCATCTGCCCTTTACTGGACAATTGCGCTCTTTGGGTACTACACAACGGCAGCTACATATGATATATTTGGAAGAAGGTTTGTAACGATACTCGGATCCACCTTAATGGGTATTGACATGTTCATTGGTCTTGCCTTGTATAAACTAGGCCTGTTCTCAACATCCTTAGCATTCCCATTAGTCATGACTCTGTTCACCATCTATTATTACTTCATGAATTTTGGTCCAGGGCCGTGGACTGTAGCTATGGCTGAGATCTGGCCAACAAGGGTCAGAGCCACTGGTCAGGGTTTAGCTGCTATGTTCTCGAGATTTGGTGCAGCCTTTGCCGCCTTTTACATGCCGATCCTGATAAAGCAGATTGGTTTTGATGGCGCATTTATACTACTCGGTGGTGCAATACTGTTTGTTGCCCTGTGGTCCTACCTATTTATGCCAGAGACTAAGGGTTTAACTCCATCGCAGATTGAACAGATGGTTACTGAGGGCAGGGTTGGCATATTCGCAAGATCGGCTAAGTCTGCAACATGATCTAGATTCATGTAATTACTGTAAATTATTTAATTATTTAAAATTCATATTTTTCTTTATTCCACGAGTATTTTTGTTAATTTATCTTTTAGTTTCTCCACTTCGATTAATATTAATCCCAGGTTTGGGTCAGGTTTTGCTATTGCTGCTAGTATTAACTCCTTGCTTAATGGTGTAATTAGGAGCGTATTTCTCGTGTATTGTGCTATGTTTATTACTGATTCGCCAAGATTGAGTTCAGCACCTAACCTATCAATTGTGCTTCTGGCTATGGCAACCATGGCGCTGACTATTTTGGCGTTGAATTCACCACCAACCTTAAATGCGACAGGTAAGCCATCACGCCTGACAACCAGGGCACCAACCACGTCTGGGTAAACCCTACCCATGAACTCCTCAAGTGTGTTTATGATTTCCTTACCTACACTGGATTCCATCAATGTCTATTGTGATCGGTTGTTTAAATGCCTTTCTATTCTTTATGAATTAAAGAGGACATGCAATAAAGCGTTCTAAATATTAGAGGATAAATAGTAAGCTTAATTATTTTTTATTTAGCATGAAAATACGAATTGAGTAAGCAAGGTATTTTGAACTTACGGTTCTAATGTATTGTTTCAAGCAGTGCCTTAAGTAAGTTTATTGGGAATCTATGATCCATACTCAAGTAATCAAGTAGTAACCTATACAAATTAAATGGCAAAGAGCCCGCTAATAATGTTCTAACGAGGAAGAACTTCGCATCAGAATCTCCACAGGTCTTGGCAACCTCCATGGCTTGGAACGCTGCGAATACCGCGTATATCCCGGGATCCACATTGTATACGGAAAATATTGTTAATACATTGTCTGCATACTCACCGGCATCCTTAATACCAACCAACTTCTTACTTGCCTCCTGTATTTCCGTAAATTTACTAGCTAATGCGTTCAATTCCTTATTTAATTCAGGGAATAGCTTAATGATTGAGTTTATGGCGTTCATTGTTATTGTTCCGTAATTCTTAAGTAAACAGTCGCTGGGTTTAGCATCGAGTGCCGTTAAGATTATGTGCTCAATGTACTTGATGATCTCCTTAGTGTCTGCATTACCTGCAATTCCAACTATCGTGTTGGAATCCTGAATGGTCATTAATTTTAATTTGGAATTGAATAATATAAACATTGCGCGGTAAAAATAGGAAGCAGAAAGCTCTTTAGACAATATTATTGACCAGCAAACCCATTGCCCAGTATATTGGGCAACTGAACTTTACTTAATATGGGTATTAGGAGCATGGAGGACGCTGCCGCAACAAGGGGTTTCCATGGAATTAACACCCTTGGCGCCCTCAATTCTATACCTACATTCTCAATAACATCGTTAATACACTCACCCAACGGCTTAATACATATCCTCCTGTAACTTGTGAATCCCTTAAGCGCCTCATATGCTTCATAGATCACGTTGAATCTGGGACCGGTTAGGTGCTGTAGATAATCCCTATCCACCTCAATCTCGGATTCCACATAACCATTATTGAATATCCTCACGTGTAACTCCCATGGCTCGTAAACCCTCTTCGTGAGACTGTATAGTTCACCCTTATTAAGAGCGAGCGATGTTTGTTTAAACCCCCGCCTAATGAGCCCAATTGCCGCATCATCAACCTCATCACTCGGTATCCTCACAACAAAAACGCTATCCCTCAACCCACGCATTATCATGCTCAGCGGTATACCGTATCTCCTACCATCCTCAAGGCGGACATACCGAGGTAGGTAAGCAATGTACTTACTACCCATGACTGAGAGTAGCAACTAGGGCTCTTAATTTACTTTTGGTTAAATGGCCACCAGTTGTATTTACCAAGTAGGACTATTATTGCGGGTACTAACAATGGCCTGACAAGGAAGGAGTCTATGATCACCGAAGACGCCACCGCAAGTGCGACTTGCTTAAGGATGTATATGCTCGAGAGGGCTAGGGATGCAAAGGCCATGGCCAACACCAATGCAGCCCCAGTGACCACCGGTCCCGTGAATTCCACAGCCCTGACTATGGCCTCATCATCACTATAGCCATTAATTATCTCCTCCCTGAACCTACTGATTATAAAGAGGTCGTAGTCAGTACCAACACTAAGCAGCAGCGAGATTAGGATCACCGGCAGTAACCAGTAGGTCTTCACGCCCATGAGGCCTTGGAACACGGCTGTCGTGAGTGCTAAGGACCAGGTTATGCTCATGAGTACCGTGGACACCAGCCTGAGGGGTATCATTACCGACTTCATGTATATTGTGAGTATCACCACATTGATTGCTATCATCACGTAGAGTATCAACCCGTAGTACTCACGCTCAAAGCCAAGTACGAAGTAATACTTATACGATGGGGATCCGCCAACCAGCACCTTAACACCGTACTCTCTCGATATCTCGTTTGCCAACTCCCTGAGGCTTATGTATATGGGTATGAGCTTGTCCGATAGGGATTGCTGATTAACCGTAACCGTTATTATGTAAAGGTTTGTGCCGTTGTACGACATGAACGCATTAATTACATAGTTCTGCCCCTCAACACTCTTAAGTAATGCCAATGCGCTGGTTTCATTCCCATAAACCACCAGGTATGCCGTGGAGTAGTCGTAATTCCTAAAATGATTAATCAAGATGCTGAGCCCGATCTTGGCTGGGGTATTGGGCATGACCTGCACTGGGTCCGTGGTTATACTTATGGTAGTCACCAGGTATATAAGTGCCACAATGGTTATTGCAAGAAATACTACCAACACCGTCTTTGGTCTCCTCACAGCAAACCTAGCCATCCTCGATAGGAAGGCAGTCCTCAATTCCACGGACTTCGCCCTCAGACCCATAGGCCACAATACCAAGTCACCAAGTAGTCTCATCGCCTCTGGCAGTACTATTGCTGTGGCTATCAACGTGAGCGAAACAGCTATTATGAAACCTATACCTATATCCTGGATATACCCATACCTAGATATTGCGAAGCTACCAAGTCCAAAACCAACCACTGAGGCGCTGGTTAATATCGTGGGCCTCACCCTACTTAACGTTATCCTCAAGGCCTCATCCTTACTAAAGCCCCTAATCCTCTCCTCAAGGTACCTGCTCAGGATCAACATGCTGTAGTCAACGCCTATCCCGAATATTATGGGTGCGATCATGTAAACCGTTAGGTAGTAAAGCCTGAAATTCACGGCCCAACCATACAGCAAACCAAGTGATGCGAGGTATGACAGCCCAAGGGCTGTCAATGACACTATGGGTCCTATCAGCGTCCCCAGCATGGATATCATAGTCACGAATACGAGTATTGCCGTGGTCTTATCAATAATGTTTACATCGCTTGTAACTATCTTCTCAAGCTCGTACAAAATAACCCCAGTACTGACTGGATAAACCCAATCCTTCCTAACCAATAGGTTGTACACGTAATCCTCGTAATTGTTTGGTAATGTTATGAAGGCTACGGTGTAGATTCCATTTAGGAATTTTTGGGTTAGGTTATCTGGTAAGTTGAGGATATTCGGTGGTGGGTATTGCTGCATTAATACTGTGGTGATGCCATTGCGTACTTCATCAATTACTGAAATAACCACTGAGGTGTTATTATTACAGGCGAGTTGGTAAATGTATGGTTTAAGCAGGACTGGTGTTTCATTAACGAACTCCTGGGTTATCAATAGCCTTAGTAGGTTAATGTTTGCGTTAGGCCCGATTAATGCAGCTAGTTTAAGCGTTGTCTCGTTAACGCCCTCCTCCATTAGCTTTTGATACACATAACCTGTGACATTACTTACTGAGTAAAGCCCTGGGTACTCCTGCCGAATAATCTCCTCATAATTATTCAATAATAATCCCGTCACGTTAGCCCTAATTAATTGATAAGGTGTTGGTGATGGGCCAAGAATCCCCTTTAATTGCTTTAGCGTTTTATTGGCAAGCTCATATACGTAGGGGCTATACCCATACTCATTTATGTAATCCCTCGTAGTTAATAGAAATAACGTATCCAGCGAGGCGTTGGGGTAGTTTCGTAGGTAGTAACTCCCGATTTCCTGATAAAGCAGTTGATCGTAATTCAGCGTAGCATTAAGCTCGTTCTCAATCTTTCTCGAAATATCACTCACCATTGAGTAGTACTCCCTATTTATTGATATTACCGCACGGCATTGGTTATTCAATGACCAGTATAGGTTCCAGGTGCTTTGCGTGACATTGCTCATGATTTCGTTGGTGGCGTTATTTATGCTCTCGTTGTACCTCGAATAAACGTCATTATATACCGTAATTAAGTCAACCAGTGAAATATTTGGTGCATCTATTGAATCCACAACATTACCCACATAACCCAACCTACCCCATATACTACCAGACCCATTTAGTTTAATAACAACGATTAATGTGGTCTCGTTAGAAGAACCAATGTACCTATTAACAATGTTACTCACGATTATGGGCTCTATGTTGCTGGGCATGAGTTGTGTCTCGTCGTAGGTCAATACACCGAAAACACGTCCTGAGTAGTAAGCCAGGTAAGTCATCACAAGAAGCCACGCTATAATCACTGCAATGGATTTGGCCCTTCGAGTATTCATTACATTGGATAAGGCATTTTAATTGGGTTAAATATCATTCTTTGTGATTAGTAATGAGGAGGTAGTTAGGCTGATTGATGTTGGTAAGAGGTATTACTTGAGTGGTGATGTTTATGTTGATGCATTGATAGACATAAACATGACGATTAAGGCCGGGGAGGTGGTGATAGTAATGGGCCCAAGTGGTTCAGGTAAGACGACACTCATGAACATAATAGGTACACTAGATAGACCAACTAGCGGTAGGGTTATTATTGATGGCGTCGATGTCACAGACAAGGATGAGAATTACTTATCAAGGTTTAGGCTAGAGAGGTTGGGCTTCGTGTTTCAACAATATAACCTAATCTCCCAACTCACAGCTCTTGAGAACGTAATGCTGCCCATGTTATTGACAGGTAGGTACACGAGGGAGGAGGCTATGGAGAAGGCAAGGCTTCTTCTCGACCTCGTGGGCATTCCTGAAGTGGCAAATAAGAGGCCCAACCAACTCAGCGGTGGCCAGCAACAGAGGGTTGCCATTGCGAGGGCGTTGGCTAATGATCCATCGCTTGTGATAATGGACGAGCCCACAGGCTCCATAGACCTGGCAAGCTCATACTTAATACTGGACCTCGTGCGGCTCCTAAATAGGTACCTGGGCGTCACGTTCGTAATCGCCACCCACAATATGGAGGTTGCCTCCATTGGTGGCAGGATCATCTACCTTAGGGGTGGTAGGATAATTGAGGAGAGTGATTTGAGGAGGATTAAGGAGGAGTTTGGTAGGTTGCGTGTTGACCCTGTCGTGGTTGCGAAGTCCTACCTTAGGGTACTGGATATCGAGGAGAGGAGGTTACGGAGACTTGGTCTTGATGTGACGGATGTGGAGAGAAGGAGGAATTCAATTAACAATTTCCTGGGAAAACACGAAAGCTGAGTGAATAGGTTTAATTAAGGTGGTTGTTTTGTGAGGTTGTGAGGTTGAGGGGCGTATTACTGGTGATGATCATAGTCATACTAGCGATCAGCAGTATTGCACATGCTAATGAGGCTGTGAGGGGTTACTTCGTGGTTAATTATGTAACTTACCTAAACCCCAGTGGGCAGGCTACGAATTACTACATAGAATACTCACTAACACTTTACAATAATGAGCCATACCCAATACCATTAACAATCTCAATCGAGTTGCCGCAATACTCAAGCGTAATTTATACGTCACCAACTGCTAACGTGACGAGTAATGAGGTTACGTGGGTAGTAAACCTACAGCCATATTCCGAGGAAACCCTTGAAGTTAGGTTCAAGCCTATATACACCGTATTACCAATAGCATCGCTTGATTACCAAGTGCTCGTTAATGGAACCCCTGTAAATACGACAATAATTAATGGCGGTGTGGGTACTAGGATTAACCTACTTACCAACATAACGAACCTACTCCCATTCCCCACAATGACCACCATATCGCTAACAAGACAGTCAGGGCTCTATTACGAGTACAACATAACCCCAACAATAACACAAAATGTACTAGGTTATGAGGTGGATTATTGGTTATTTAGTACAAGCAATAATACATCGTTTGGGTTGGGAATGGTTGTCGAGGATTTGGGACCTTGGCACAGTATTAGGGTTAATCCGGTGGGTGTGCAGGTGAGTATCGACTTAAACCAGTCGATAAATTCCCTCAGGGGTGCTATTGATGAGTTAAACGCGACAATTAATCAATTAAGTGCCTTATCTAGCTCGGTGATTAATGCGTCCTCCACAGCCAATAACTATACGGCCCAATTCCTACAGTTAATTGCATTACTCAATCAAACATCTAATGTGCTTGGTGCCTCAGCCTACTTAATAAACTCAACATTATTGGTGGAAAGCCTACTCCAAGCCCAACTAATTGAGTTGAAGATAGCACTCACGGCGGGAGGCCAGGTGCTCGGTACCGAGGCAAACGTAATATCGCAATTAAGGAGCTCATTAAACCCCATTGTTGGTAATGAGCAGAGCTACATCAACGCGTTGAATACGTTAAAAAATGACCTATCACAGATCGAGAAATTCACGAACAATAGCACCCTAGATGCTGAGATAAATAACACAATAAATGCAATAAATCAAGTCGAGAATTTAATAATAATGCTCAACCAGGTATACAATAACCTTGGTGAGATACAGAGCGAGATAAGCTCTACACAAGCTCAGGTTAACCAGGCTGTGGAAGGGTTAAATTACGCGATATATGCAGCAAACGAGAGTGAGGCTTTGATAATCAGCATATCGAAGAGTCTATACCTATTACATAACGAGTTGAACAACCTTACGAACCAACTACTAAGCACGTACCTGGGTATGGCATCATACCAAGCAAGGGCCATGTCTTACCTCATGCAAATAGGTAATTACGAGGGAGAACTTAGGGGTATGATGTTGGAGGATGAGGTTAGGATATCCGTGCTAAACGCGCTCGCCAACCAATACCTAGGTTACCTACGGATTAACAATACCAATGTGAGTATTGACATAACCATTGAAGAGACGTTCATAGTGGAGATGCCCTCCATAGTAAACACCCAATACCTACTGCAATTACTTAACGAAACAGCGGTGCAGGGCAATAAAACCACTAGTCACGGAGTTAGTATGGTGACCGCAATACCTAATCACTTAATTTACCTAGTAGTCCTAGGTGTTTTGATTGCCGTATTACTCATCACGTTTATTATTAGGAAATTACATTAAGAACACTCGGTTGTGAATAGCCCTTACCCTAATGATTCTTACCATTACCTAAGGACCTAATTCCCTCCCAAGTTGATCTATTTTCATTAATCACACCAAACTTATTTAAATAGATATACTTAATGAACACTCCCTGTGGTCGACGAGTACGTTTATGATTATTCCGAGATTGAGGAAGATATTAGAAACCTCCTCAGGTTTTTGGGCGAAGATCCCAAGAGACCAGGGTTAAGAGAGACGCCTAGGAGGTTTGTGAATGCATTGTTGGAGTTAACGCGTGGTTTAAGGGAACCCGCGCCTGAGGTTAAGTTCTTCCCAATGGAGGGCGTTGAGTATGTTGGTCGTATAAGCATTAACGACATTAGGTTCACGACAATATGCGAACACCACCTACTACCAATAATAGGCACAGCCACTGTGATATACGAACCGCTCAATAGCGAAGTCCCTGGATTGAGTAAGGTGGCTAGGTACGTTAAGTGGTTAGCAGCCAGGCCAACACTCCAGGAAAGGTTCACCAGCAAGTTAGCTGACGATTTAAGAATTAAGCTTAATGCCAAGTATGTCTATGTTAAGGTGTGTGCATTGCACATGTGCGCCATGATTAGGGGCGTTAAGGATGAGGATATGTACATGGTGACCGAGTCCTGGTCGGGAAATATCGATGAGGCCCAATTGGAGGAGTTAAGGCGCGCCACGCATTGTAAGGTACCAAAAATCATACTCACTAAGGATTATTAAGTGGGGTTAGTCACTATTTATTAACCATGAATATTGTAGAGAGCGTGGAATTAAGCACGCATGTGCATGCAACAGAGAACGAGCTTAAAGTCGTAAGGGCTCTCTTGAACCTAGTCCCTCCCCAACTAAGGGATGGAGTTAAAATAATAACTAACGAGGGCCAGGGCCACTTTGGTAATGATATAAAGACAATAAAGGTTCAATTCAAGGGTGAGGAATCGCTATTCGTTGCTAAGTACATACTCTCATCAATAGATCAACTCGATAGGGAAATAATACTCGTAAGTCTAGGAAGTAGGTTTGAAAATGGGAAACTATACTTAAGATTCAATAAACAACTTGCATATTCAGGCGTCATTAGGCTTGATGATGGTGATGATGTAATAAAGGCCGTGATAAAAATAAACCACTGGACTTTGAAGAGCGAAGGTATTGAGAAGATAATAACGCAACTAACCAGGTAACTTAGGCAGTGTTACAGCTCCCATTGAGGCCGAGGTTACTAGAGAAGCATACTTAGCCAGTAAGCCTCGTGAATACCTAGGGGGTAGTGGTTGCCAATTCTTAAACCTTCTCTTGACCTCATCCTCAGGAACTAATAGCTCAAGACGCCCATTCTCAACATCAATCAGTACTCTATCTCCGTCTTCTACTATTGCTATTGGTCCTCCTGCTGCTGCCTCTGGTGCTACGTGACCGACCATTAGGCCCCTTGTTGCGCCGCTGAACCTGCCGTCTGTGACCAGGGCAACGTCAGAACCCAAACCAGCACCAACAATGGCAGCAGTAACACTGAGCATTTCAGGCATACCTGGTGCCCCCTTTGGACCCATATACCTAATCACAACAACATCACCAGACCTAATCTCACCCCTAGTAACCGCCCGAAAAGCCTCCTCCTCACTATTAAACACCCTAGCTGGTCCTTCATGGTATAACTTCTTAACACCAGCTATCTTAATTACAGCACCCTCCGGGGCTAAGTTACCCTTGAGAATCACAATTCCTCCCATAGGCAGTATTGGTGAGTCAGGATCCTTAACAACATCTTGCTCCTCAATTACGGGCAGCAACCACGGTGCCTTATACTTCTCAAGATTCTCCCTTAGCGTCATTCCAGTGACGGTTAAGGTATCACCATGTATCAAACCCTTCCTTAACAATTTCTTTAGTACTAAGGGAAGACCGCCAACTCTGTCTAATTGCCATACGGCGTATTTACCCCCTGGTAATAAATCAGCAATATACGGAGTTTTAGAGTATATCCTATCGAAATCATCGAGTGTAAGCTTGACGCCAGCCTCATAAGCAATAGCCAATAGGTGAAGTACGGCATTCGTTGAACCACCCATAGCTGCATCAACAGCTATAGCGTTTTCAAAGGCCTCGTAAGTCAAGATATCCCTTGGCTTAATATCATTCTCGAGCAATTTAACCACCTGTTCACCGGATACCTTCGCAGCAAGCTTCCTTCTGGAGTCCACAGCAGGTATTGTGGAACTACCCGGTAGCGCCAATCCTAAGGTCTCCGCTAATATAGCCATCGTATTTGCAGTATATAATCCTTGGCAGGAACCAGGACCTGGGCATGCCACAGTTTCTATTAATCTAAGATCTTCGAGTGTAATCTTTCCAGAATAATATGCACCTACAGCCTCAAAAACATCCCCTAACGCCAATAACTTATTACCAAGGACACCACTGAGCATAGGCCCTCCATTCACAAAGATTGTGGGTATATTCAATCTGGCCGCTGCCATCATCATACCAGGCTCAATTTTATCGCAACTAGCCATTATAACCATCGCATCAAATCCATGCGCCCTAATCATTAATTCAACAGAGTCGGCAATAACATCCCTACTTATTAAGGACGCCTTCATTCCCGCGTGTCCCATGGCAATTCCATCACATATTGCTATGGTATTAAATTGAAGTGGAACGCCACCCGCCGTCCTAATACCTTCGGCAACGTACTTTGAGAGATCCAATAAATGCATATGCCCTGGAACGACTTCATTCCAAGAATTTGCTATTGCTATTAATGGTTTTGAAAAATCATCATCAGTCAAACCAACAGCTCTGAATAGGCATCTATGAGGCGCCCTTTCTGGACCCTCGGTAACAACACTACTTCTAGTTTTTAATGAGCTTTTCATTAAAAATTGCTTATTAACCTCCTCTTTATAAGTATCTCCTATATGGAAAGCAGGGAAAAAGATTTAACTTATTAAAATAAATTATAACGATGGAAGATAAAAAGTTAAGGCATTTTTTCGTAATTTCTGACGATTTAACTGGTGCTAATGGAATAGCTGGCAGATTGGCGTCATTCTGTAACGCCTTAGTGGTTAATTATGATGTACTTATCAATCACATAAACTTACTTAATGATAGTAATTGTATAGTTGTTAATACTAAGAGTAGGGTGATTAATGAAAATGAGGCTAAGTATCGTGTAAAAAAGGTACTTAATTATATATTAAACTTAGGTATTGACTTTAAAATTGGGAAGCGAATTGATAGTGCATTAAGAGGTAATATAAAGAGTGAAATTGAAGCAATAATTGAAGCAGAAATTAATGGTGGTTCTATAATTTTAACAGATACTATACCAGAATACGGCAGGTTCACAGACAAGGGCTTTACCGTAATTGGTGATGAAAGGACAAGCATTACGAACATTTTCGGAAGTATAAGTACGTTGATAGTAGATTGGAAAAATCTTGAATCAATCGATAAATCACAGATAAAAGGTAAAGTTGTTATTGTCAACTCGTATGATTACGAAGGTATTAATACCATTGCTAATTACGTGTTTAAGAACGACCTTATTCCGGCAGACCCTTTACCTCTAATTTCCACCGTGGCCTGGCTTTACTTCAATAAGCCACCTAAAATTAATCCCTTAAGTGATTACCTAAGGAGACACAGAAATATCGAAAAAATATGCTTTTTTATTGGAAGTACACATAGAAATAGTATAAGGCAAATAAACTTTGCCCAGTCTCATGGTATTAGTGTCTACTCACTAAATGATGTAATCTATGATAAGGAACGTATTGCTAAAGCAGATGGAGATGTAATAATCAAATTTGATTACTTTAAGGATCGTGATCTGATAAGTAGGGATGTTGTGGATTTCTTAAAGCACTTCGATGCCATAGTGCTCAGCGGCGGTGAGACCGCCAATTATATTGTTGAAATATCCGGTGGTGAGTATGTTAGGGCTGTGGGTGAGATTATGCCGTTGGTTGGTGTGGGGATTATTATTGGTGGTGAATTGAATGGTAAGATTATCGTCACCAAAGGTGGGCTAATTGGGGGCGAAGATACCTACTTGAAAATCATAGAGACTATTAAAGGCAAAAGATAAATATCTTAAGAACCCTAACGAACTAGTGAAGCCTAAGATAGGCATTACCTTGGGTGATCCTGCGGGAATAGGCTATGAAGTTACTGCCAAGGCATTAATTAAAAAAGATAAATACAATGCCAATATATTTTTAATAGGAAACAAGGAGCATTTCAAGAAAGTGCTGAGTATTCTCAAAATATCAGAAGCGATTCTTAACGATATAGTGTTTTATGATATCGATGGAGGCCCTATTGAATTTGGTAAAGTTCAGAGGGAGGCTGGAAGGATATCACTTGAGAGCGTTAAAGTAGCCGTTGAGCTAGCACTTAATGATAAGTTAGATGCGATAGTTACAGCACCAATAAATAAGGAGGCTTGGATTTTGGCAGGCTCGCAATATATTGATCATACCACATTATTGCAAGCATTGACAAATTCTAAGGATTCAATAACCATATTTGAGGTGAAGAGGTTGAGAATTTATTTCCTAACTAGGCATATTCCTCTAAGGAAAATATTCGATGAAATTAATAAGGAAAACATAGTCAGAGGTATAATTAAAGCTCATAAATCATTAAAGCTGCTTGGTGTGGACAATGGGAAAATAGCGGTAGCCGCATTAAATCCACATGCAGGTGAGGATGGATTATTAGGGAGGGAGGAAATAGACATAATAAAACCTGCGATTGATGAAGCAAGGACTAAATTTGGAATAAATGTTTCTGGTCCATTCCCAGCAGATTCCGTATTTTACCAAGCAGCCAAGGGTGCCTATGATATCGTGATATCTCTATACCATGACCAGGGCCATATAGCTGCTAAGATGTATGATTTCAGAAGGACAGTGAGTTTAACAATAGGTCTTCCGTTCTTAAGAACCTCGGTGGATCATGGAACGGCATTTGACATAGCCGGAAAGGGGTTAGCTGATGAGACGAGTATGGTAGAGGCTATAAAAAAGGCTATTAAATATGCATTAAACTATAAGAGACGTATTAAAGAGTTGAAAATAGATTATTAAAGTAAATTTAAAATTAAATTATATTAAGTCTTACAGGGTGAATGAAATGGGTAGGTTTAGGGATATGTTTTCTCTCGTTGGTAAGGTTTCCATAGTTTCTGGCGCTGCCAGTGGTATTGGTAGGGCCATTGCCTTAGCGTCAGCCGATCTAGGCTCTACTGTCGTAGCTATCGACATCAACGATGATGGGTTAAAATCTCTTGAGAGGGAATTGGCGAATTATGGTGTTGATTATCTAACGCTCAAGGTTGACATCACAGATGTGAATACTGTTAGGTCTATGTATAAGGCGGTTCTTAATAAATTCGGACATATTGATGCGGTTCACATAATACCTGGCATAAATGTCAGGAAGAGGATTGAGGATTACTCATATGATGAGTTCGATAGAGTTGTAAACCTAAATCTGAAGGGGACATTTATAATGATGAAGGAGGTCGTGCCAATAATGAAACAGCAGGGACACGGTAGTATTATTGCCATGTCATCAATTAGATCGGTAGTTGTGGAACCAGGGCAGGGTGTTTATGCAGCTACTAAGGCTGGTATAGTACAATTAGTCAAGACCTTAGCCGCTGAGCTTGGTCCATATAACGTCAGGGTTAACGCCATAGCACCCGGCGTGGTTGATACACCACTCACTCAACAAATAAAGTCTAATAAGGATTGGTTCGAGGCTTATAAAAGCAAGACTGCACTCAACAGATGGGCAACGCCAGAGGAGATAGCTACCGTAGCCGTGTTCCTAGCTTCAGATGCTAGCAGCTACATAACGGGCACAGTAATATTCGTAGATGGAGGATGGACAGCGATAGATGGAAGATATCAACCACCATTATGAATTATTATTCAAGATTTTATACATATTATATTATATTAAAAATTTTCCTAACATAAAATTTAAAAATAATTAATGCGCACCCTATATAATATGGCGCAGAGAGTTACGATAGAAGATGTTGTTCATAAACTATGGGGCCGAATAATACCTCTCGTATTTATACTATACATAATAGCATTTTTCGACAGGACAAATATAGGTTTCACAATAGTTCCTATGCACCAGGAGCTTGGCTTCTCTTACGCAGCATTAGGGCTAGCCTCAGGTATATTCTTCATTGGCTACTTTATATTCGAGATGCCAGGCACATACCTTGTGGATAAAGTTGGCGCTAAATTGATCATCGCAATATTCCTCGCTGGTTGGGGTATATTTGCAATTCTCGTAGGTACTGTGACTAACATAATACAGTTATACGTATATAGATTTATGGTAGGCTTCATGGAGGGCGCTTTCTTCCCTGGAATAATTTATTACCTCTCCCTATGGTTTCCGCAAAAATGGAGAGCACAAGCTGTCGCTCTTTTCATGACCGCAATACCTGTTTCTACAATAATTAACGGTCCATTAGCAGGTTATATAATTACTACACTTGGGTGGCGCTGGGTATTTTATATAGAGGGCTTGTTAGCCGTAATATTCGCGCCAATAACCTATGTATTAATGACCAATAGACCTGCAGATGCCAAGTGGTTGACTGAGGATGAAAAGAGGGCGTTATTGGAAAGGTTAAGGGCTGAAGCCGAGGAGGCTGCTAAGAGGGCTAAGCAAAGCATTTGGTCTGCATTGGCGAATCCCGTTACGATAATTCTAGCGCTGATATATTTCTTCTGGATATCTGATTTTTACGCTGTTGACATTTGGACACCTGCTATTGTAAAGTTGGCAACACCTTATGGCTACTTAGTCGTTGGTGTTATAGTTGCGATCATATGGATAATAGGGCTTATATGGATGGTGCTATGGGGCAGACATTCAGATAGAACTCTTGAAAGGGTTCACCATACAGCAATACCATTGATACTTGGTGCCGTGGGCGCGGCTATCGCGGCGGCATTTCCAACGAATTTTGCGGCACTCTTTATTGGATTAGTATTAATGACAATGGGCATATTAGGTGGTTTTGGTTCATTCTGGAGTTTACCAACAATATACCTAACAGGTGCTGTAGCAGCAGTAGCCATAGGCTTCGTTAACTCGATCGGTAATTTAGGCGGTTTTTCTGGACCATACATAGTTGGTTATATAGAAACGGCAACGCACAGCTTCGTATTAGCATACGTAACATTTATAGTATTCTTTATAATTGCTACGGCGCTTGTTTACTCATTGAAACTATTTAAGCAAGTACAATTTGAGCAAAAAGTATAAATCCCTTCAATGCCGTAAATAATAAGATTTAAAATTTTCATCTATATATTTCATTGACCTAGCAATGGTACTTGAATGTTATAAGTTATGTAAGAAGTATAGATATGATGAGGCATTATATGGTAAGTGCGTGGATGACTGCATGAATGGGAAAGATCGTAATACGAGCAAACTATGGAAATCCCTGCTTCGGTGGTTATACTACCAATACTTAAGAAGTGGGTTACTATGAATTCCCTATGACAACTGCAAATAAGTTAAAGGGTAAACTATCCGTCAAATCCCTATGGGCAATGCCTGGTCATTCGCCTCTCTTTGCCAAGTTGCCTCAGTACTTCCCTGATGCCGAGGTTTTGCAGGTTGTCTTTGAGGCTGATCCTGAGGCTGTTGCTGAGTTGGTTCCTGAGGATCTTGAGGTGCCTGTTCCTGCTGAGGCTATGATCACGTTCTTTAGGTTCCCGTTCAGCACGTTAGGGCCTTACAACGAGTTTGCTGTTGATGTAAAGGTGCTCCTTGATGGGCAGGAGAAGTACTTCACGGCGTATAACTATGTAAATAGCGATGTCGGTCTTGCGGCAGGTCGTGAGATTTGGGGTGTGCCTAAGAAGTTCGCCGTCCTCGACATCACCAAGTATTACGACTTGGTCATGGGTTACCTCGAGAGACCACCTGGTTATAGACTCGTCACAGCAATAATAAGGCCTGAGGAACCGGCCCAGCTTCAGCCGTTAGCCGTAACGAGGCTTGCGTTGAAGATAATACCTCCTGCTGGTGATGGGGCTAAGCCATTGGTTCAGCTCGTTGATAGGTATAGGCACAGGCTTAACCCAAAGTCCGTTTGGACTGGGCCCTGCACCCTAACATTCAACAATAGGTCGGACATAGACCCACTCTATAGGTTAGAGCCGAGGAGGGTTGTTAGGTGTGTTTATGGGACCTTTGATTACGTGCTCGATTTCGGTAGGGTTGTTAGAGATTACGTGTAGGCTTGTCATTGGTTGTATTTTTTAATGGATTTAAAAAGGTCGTTAAGCTAATACACGAATCTGGGCTAATAACCTATATTAATTGGTTAATTAAATCATTATTGGTGCCTAGTAAGGCGTTGCTTAGGCTTGCTGGGGATTTAGCTGACTCGGGTTTTAGGGGTATTATTAGGGCTTATTACGTGAGGAGGGGCTTTGGTGCATTATCGATAGAGTTCATAATCTATAGACGACCGAACAGCAGTAGGAGGTTGTTGATGAGAATAAGGAGGGCTCTCGAGGCATTGCCGTCGCTTGTGGCTGCAGTAATGATAGGCTTCATTCTGGTCCTCATCGTTAGGTGGATTATTTAATCGGCGAGCTTTGCCCTAATGAACCTCATTACTAAATCTAGACCTATCGAATTCTCACATTCGCTCTCTACGAAATCCCCCTCATCCTCATTAATTAGAATTAGCCTCGTGCAATCATCATGCCTAATCAATAATCTATACCTAACTCCATTGTGCTTAAATGCCATGTTCATCTCATCAATGACAAAGTTTGTTGGCTTCATCCCCTTGCTTACTGAACGAATCCCTGCTTCCACAATTCCTTATGAAGATTAAACGATTTATTAAAGGCTCAGTTGCCTTCGTTTAGGATTATGATGCGCATTACTGGAGTATTATCATTTAATTGATTTAGAGAAAGCCGAGTGATTTGAGGGTATCTAATTCTTCCTGGTACCTGGATCTGGCTAGGCTTATTGCATCGCTGCAATACTTAATGCAGTTTAGGGCTATTTGTGCGGCGTACCCTATGTAGTTACTGGGGCTTAATTCAATGAGGAGGTTATCATTAACACCGAGCTCTTTAAGCACCCTAAGGTAATCATCCCTACTCATCCTCGAGCCCCTGAACTCCTTCAAGGTTCTCTCGTAGGCGTCAACCATACCCAAAACCCTAAGCCTAACCTGGACTGCCTCGCTCAAAACCTCCCAGTGATTATTGAGGTCCTTACCCATAGATTCAACATCAACCTCAATACTACCCAATACGTTATTTAACCTCCTTACACCAAGTATGATGTGTCCAATACCGAGACCTATATTCCTCTTTATCGTGGAATCACTCAAATCCCTCTGCAACCTACTAACCTGTAAGTGCCTACTAATCTCCATGAGTATCGATGAGCCAAGCTTCAGGTTACCCTCTGCGTTCTCGAGATCCACTGGGTTCACCTTATGGGGCATTGTTGATGAGCCTATTGGTCTACCGCGTACATGTACGTAACCGAGCATGTTGTAAATCCACATGTCCTGGGCAAGGTTAATGAGTGCCTGTGCCATAAGCCCTATGGAGGTGAGTATGCGCGTTAGAGAGTCTGGTGGTAGTATTTGCGTTGTGGTTACGGCTGGTTCGAAGCCCAGCCTTGCGACGAAACTGTTCAATTCATCAATCCAATCAACATCCCTACTAATCATTGAAAAGCTGGCCATCGACCCAGTAGCCCCCGAAACCTTACCCTGCAACTTAACACTAACCAAATCCCTCAGCCAGTAACAAACCCTGTATGCGTGGTACGCAATCTCTTTGCCGAAGGTTGTTGGTGTTGCTGGTTGCCCATGAGTCCTACCTAGAATTGGTGTGGATGAGTAATTATTAATCAGCCGTATTAATGAATTCAATAGACCCATCAACTCCGGAACTAGGTGCCCATAAACAGCCACCCTCACAAGGACGCCCAGGGCTAAGTTATTAACATCCTCCGAAGTCAAGCCCAGGTGCGTTAAATGGGCAACCCTACCAAGCCCCACATTGCCCAATTTCTCCCTGATTAGGTACTCGAGGGCCTTAACGTCATGCCCAAGCTCACCCTCAAGCTCCTTAAACCTCGCATAGTCACTATCGTTGAATCTCAACGAAAGTAATGCCTCCCTCTCCCTCTGTGTTAATGGTTCCGTAATCCCAACCTTGCTCAATAGGTCGATGAGGAAGTCAAGGTATAAAACCTCAACACGAAACCTGTAACCAACGAAGGCTCTTTCCGAGACGGAGCTCGCATAATCCCTTAACTCCTCATAGTACCTGTCATCTAATGGCGAAATTGCCTCCACACCCAGTCCTGGATCGTTGATTTAAAAGCCTTTATTAATCATTATAATAATTCATTATTGAATATTACGTGTATGTGCTGAAGCAATGTTTAAATATATGTTGGAATGCTTAATTAAAAAGTGCCGCTAACAGTCGTGGTGGGGGGATTCTTTGGTGATGAGGGTAAGGGTAAGGTCGTGTCCTACCTAGGGCTTACCGATAAACCTAGCATTTGTGTTAGGACAGGTTCAATAAATGCAGGGCATACTGTCAGTTACGGTGGTAAATCCTGGAAGCTCAGGATAATTCCATCATGCTTTGTGAACGAGAACACGAGACTCATGATTGCGCCAGGGGCCCTGTTCAAGATCGATGTCTTCCTCAGGGAGGTTGAGGAGACGAACACACGAGGTAGGGTTTGGGTTGATGCGAATTCCGGCATTATTGAGGATAGGCATGTGGAGAACGAGAGAAGTAATGAGTACCTAATGAAGACCATCGGATCCACGGGGCAGGGTGTTGGGGCGGCAATGGTTGATAGAGTACTGAGGGTTTTGAAGACTGCCAAGGACTTTCCAGAGCTTAGGGGATTCATCACCGACGTGGTTAGGGAAGTCAATGAGGAGTTAGATAGGGGTGGTTTAGTTGTTGTTGAGGGTACACAGGGAACATTCCTAAGCCTCTATCACGGCACGTACCCATTCGTCACATCCAGGGACACCACAGCCTCTGGAATAATTAGTGAGGTTGGTGTTAGCCCGAGGCTCGTTAGCGACGTAATACTTGTCTTCAAGTCCTACGTAACCAGGGTTGGCGCTGGCGAATTACCTGGGGAGTTGAGCCAGGATGAGTTGGTTGCTAGGGGCTGGGTTGAGAGGGGTACCGTCACCGGTAGACCGAGGCGCGCAGCACCATTTAACCTGGAACTTGCCAGGCGCGCTATCATGCTCAATAGACCGACGCAATTAGCCATAACCAAGTTCGACGCCCTATTCCCAGGCGTGCGCGGTAAGAGGAGGTGGGTCGACCTACCCGTTGAGGCTAGGAAGTGGGTTGAGGAGGTCAGTGAGGCGTTGAAGGTTCCAATAACCCTGATTGGCACTGGCGAGGATTCCATGGACATGGTAGACCTGAGGAGGGAGGTGGTTGGTCCATGATCTATGACGTAGCCATCATTGGCGGGGGACCCGCAGGCCTCTTTGCTGCCTACGAGCTCATTGAGAATGCCAGGGACATAAGCGTGGTGCTCATTGATAAGGGCTACATGCCGAGACAGAGGCATTGCCCATTGTCGAGGATTGGTAGATGCGTCTGCGTTCCGTGCCATATAACTCATGGCATTGGTGGTGCTGGGTTGTTCAGTAGTGGCATAATAAACCTGAGACCCGACATAGGCGGTGATCTCCAGGAAATACTCAATAGTTGGGACTCCGCGAACCTACTCATTGATTACATCGATAAGGTATTCGTGAAATTTGGAGCACCCACGGATAGGGTCTTTGAACCTAAGGGACCTGCCTTCGAGGAGTACCAGAGATCCCTGGCACGCGTTGGTGCCCAATTAGTGCCGATTAGGCAGAGGCATATTGGTACTGACGGATCAACCAGGGTCATTGAAAACTTCACCAACTACCTAACGGAGGCAGGCGTTAAACTGGTGGTTGGAACAAGCGTGGAGCATGTCGAGCGTGGCAATGGCGTGTTCATGCTCAGGACCAGGAGGGGCAATATTGAGGCTAGGACAATCCTCATGGCACCCGGTAGGGCTGGCGCCGAGTGGTTTAGGGATGAGGCTAGGAGGCTCGGTATTGAGTTAATACCAAACCCATTGGATGTGGGTGTTAGGGTTGAGATACCCAGGTACGTGATGAACCCAATAACGGACCTATACATGGACCCAAAGATAATAATGTACACGAAATCCCACGATGACAAGGTCAGGACATTCTGCACAAACCCAGGCGGTTTCGTGGTGCTGGAGAGGTACGACGACGGAACAGTTGGTGTTAATGGGGAGACCTACGTGGATAGGAAGAGCAACAACACGAACTTCGCCCTACTAACCTCGATAAGGCTCACAGACCCCATGGAGGACACAATAGAGTATGGCAAATCAATAGCCAGGCTAGCCACGAAACTGGGCGGTGGTAAACCAATAATACAGAGGCTCGGTGACCTAGAGGATGGTAGGAGGTCGACCTGGGATAGGATTAGGAGAAACGTGATAGAGCCGACGCTCAAGTACGTAACACCTGGCGACATAGGCATGGCGCTACCAGCCAGGGCCCTGGACAACATACTCGAGTTCCTAAATAAGGTTGATAGCGTAATACCGGGGCTAGCAAGCAAATACACACTACTCTACGCACCCGAGATCAAGTACTACAGCATGAGGGCTGTGGTGAACAAACTCATGGAGACCACGGTCGATGGAATATTCGCAGCAGGCGACGGCGCAGGGCTATCCAGGGGAATAAACGTGGCGGCAGCCACGGGAGTACTGGCTGCATGGGGAATACTAACCAGGCTAGGTAAGGAAATAAGGAACGAATTAGTTAATAAAATAGTTAAGTAAGATGTTTTGAAAAATATTTAATTTATCAACCCATGGCAAAATTTTGCCCTGGTTCAACCCTAGGCAAGGCATATGAATAATTTCTAAACCATCCCCACGCCGATAGGTATAAGTATTCCTTACCCAAGACTTGATTTAATGGATCTGGCCGAGATCATTGCTTCATTAAGTAGGTCGTGCGTGGATCTCGAGAGGGAGTTTGGCGATGAGTTCCTAGGCCTGATGCTCTTTGGTAGTTGGGTTCGTGGTGAGGCTAGGGAGGATAGCGATGTGGATGTGCTCGTGCTCTTCAAGAACCTAGTCGGCAACTTGGATGTTAGGGCTAGGGTTTACGGGTTAATTAGGAAGTACGTTAATCGCGATGTCACGCTGGTGATCATGAGGAGGGGGGATATTCACGGTAGGTGGTCCTCGCTAGCAATAAACATTGCCTGGGATGGTGTGATAATTTGCGATAGGCAGGGTGAGCTGAGGTGGTTTAAGGAGGCGGTTGTGGAGTTTGTCAGGAGGGAGAACCTGGTTAGGTATAGGACGAGGGATGGGAAGTACGGTTGGGAGAGGGCTGATGGTAAACCCCTCATACATACCGTGAGAGACCATGTTCGACCCAATGGATGAGGTTAGGTACAGGTATAAATTGGCCATTAACTACCTCAGGGATGCTAACGAAGCCTTTAACAGGGGTGATTGGAGGGGTACGGTGGCTAATGCGCAGCTTTCCGCGGAGAATGCGGCGAAGGCCGTAATTGCCGTGTATAGAGTGCCGAGCTGGTCACACGACCCATCCGGCGAATTGCAGGAATTGGTCGATAGAATGCCAAGAGAGCTTGCTGATTTAGTGATTGAGTTAGCAAACATAGCCAAGAGACTGGCGCCGGAGCATGGTAGGAGCACCTATGGCGAGCCCAGCATGGGGCTAACGCCGTGGGATATCTACACCCAGGGCGATGCCGAAAACGCACTGGGCATGGCTAAAAGGGCGGTTGAGATAATGAAGGCGATACTTAGAACGCTCGGCATCAACGTTGCTTAGTCTATCGAGGCGAACCTACTCAGTATTAGGGTTGATGCTAAGGCCAATGCCGCACTTATAGTTAATACGTAGCCCAACCCAACACCTAAGTCATAACTAAAGAGCGCAGCAACTATGGGTGGATCAACACCACCCAATAACCTGCCTAGGAAGAACGCGAAGTTTGACGCCGTGGCCCTAACCCTCATTGGATACAACTCACTAATCCACACCCCTAGGTATGCGAAGATTGAGGATGAGAAATAAGCCAGGGCTACCGGTATAGTTACGTAACCTGGGTAGGACCTAGCCATCAAAAGAAGGGCTACTGATGATACGAGGGCTATTGTGCTAAGCACAGTTAGGGTTTTAGCCCTACCGTAGATATCGGATGCGTAGCCAGCGATTACGTAGGATGCGGCACCAACGAGCGGTAGCGCAATAAGCCAGGTACTGAGCCCTGGTGGTTTAATAGCACTAAGATACGTGGGTGCCAGACTAACAAGTGGTATCGTGTACAGAAATGCCGAGGACACCAATACCGTGCTAAGCACAGTAATAATGAGCAAGGAACCCCTAAACAACTCACCATAACCAACACTCCTCAAACCAATCCTACCTGCCGTCTCAGGAACAAGCATGATTAGGGGTAGTGATAGGGTGAGGGATGTGGCACCTATTGAGATTAGGACAAGCCTCCAATCCCTAATCACACCACTCACTAGGGCATCAAGTACGATGCCTATGAAGTATATGCCCTGAAGTAAGCCACCCATTAAGCCACGTCCGCTCCTCCAATTCTCGATAACAACGGCGTAGGTAATCCCATTCTCGGCATTAACGCCAAAACCAACCAAAAACCAAAACACGTACAACTCTAATAAACCACCGGCAAAACCAGCCATTAGGGTGAATAGGGAGAAGATTAGTACGGATAGAGCCAACCCTACACGCCTACCGTAGGCATCGGCAACCATGCCAAGAAATACACCACCAACAGCACCACCGATGAAGGATAGGGTCACAAGTAGGGATAGGGCGGCGACCCCCACGTGAAAGGCAGTGGATAATTCGGGGAATAAGTAAACTATCGAGAACACACAAAACGCACTCATCAAGAATGGTACTAAAACACTGACGAATAATTTGACGCTCATACCATAAACGTCAAGCCCGTAACAATAAAAACCTTTCGTATATCACGACAATTCATGCACCATAATCATCGTAGAGCAAAAGCAATTCATTAGATAAGTCAAAACTCACAGCATAGTTTACGGTAATGACCTAGTCAAGAAGAATTTAAGAGACAACCCGAATAGAAAGTGCATTATAGATGCCCAACCCGAGCAACCAACAAAGAAGCCCACCGAGAAAACAAATACCCACAAAACAGAAATAAACCCGGATCGGGCATAACAATGAGGCGGAGCAGCGGAACGCCGGGACAAAGAGAACGAACAAAAAACCTTTAAACCATTAAAAAATAAAATAACCCGCCGGGGTGCCCGAGTGGTCAAGGGGACGGGCTGCAGACCCGTTATTTCCCGGGTTCGAATCCCGGCCCCGGCTCTAAAACGTTCAATTCCTTTTTATGGATTGTGTTAGTTTGGGATTGTTTTCTTGACGTTTTTCTTTCATGCCTTTTATGATTTTTAGCGGTTCATGCGTTCGTAATGTGCCTGAGCGATGGTATATCTTTAAATGGCGATTCCATAGGCCGGAGGCGCTTCCGCCACCATAATAAACTCACGTAATTACTTAATTCATGATTAACCCGATAATGATGATTGCATGGATGGGACAGAAATAGGGTTGTTCGTTTAGTATTTATTTGTATTATAATGTATTCTTTTTATTATTTTTGCTTATTATTTATAAATTCGTTTTTCAAGTGCATTTTTTGCATTCTTGTTTATTGTTTATATTCATTTGAATGCATGGTGTTTTTGTATGAGTTCGGGTAGGGATAAGATAAGTATGATCGTGTTCTCGGGGACCGATGATAAACTGATACCTGTGGGTGTTATTTCTCAGGCGGCTGCTGCGTTGGGTTATGAGGTGAATATTTTCTTCACTGGTTGGGCCATGTTTAAGCTTCTGAAGAAGCCCATGCCGCCTGTTTGGCCTAAGGAGTTTGAGCAGATGGTGCCGAGGCTTCAGGAGGGTCTTGCGCGTATTAAGGCTCCTACGTGGCTTGATATGCTTAGGCAGGCGAAGTCCATGGGCGCTAAGGTGTATGTTTGCTCAATGATGTCCGAGGCCGCTGGGCTTAAGAAGGAGGACTTCGACTTATCAATCGTTGATGATGTGGTTGGTGTGACAACGTTCCTTGAGATGGCTAAGGGTGGTCAGGTACTCTTCATATGAGGTGGTGGTCATGAGCCAGGGTAATAAGATACTGGTTGATGCGAGGGGTATTGCCTGCCCAGGGCCTATTACTGAGCTTGTTAAGGCGTATAGGAATGCGAAGAATGGTGACGTGATTGAGGTTTGGGCTACTGATGCGGGTTTCGAGCCTGATATAAAGGCGTGGATACAGAGGACGGGTAACCAGCTCCTAGAGCTTAGGAAGGAGGCTGATAAAATCGTCGCGGTGATAAAGGTCACGGCTAAGAAATGACGCGGTGAATACGAGATGACTGGTGTTAAAAAGAGGGTCGTTATTGTTGGTGGCGGCGCTGGAGGTGCCATACTGGCGAATAGGCTTCCTAAGGATGAGTTTGAGGTCACAGTTGTCGACAAACAACCGTATAATTGGTTCTGGCCTTGGTTATTGTACATAGCCTTTAGGGGTTCGAAGAAGCCCATTAAGCGTGAGATACGCTCGGTCCTGAAGCCCTGGGTTAACTTCATACAGTCGGGCGTGAGTGTCGTAAATCTCCAGGATAGGTATGTGGAGCTTGAGAACGGCAAGAGATTGAATTATGATTACCTGGTTATAGCCACAGGCGCCACCGTGGATTACTCCAAAGTACCCGGACTGGACAAGACCGTTGAATTATTCGGTAACTACCACAGCACTGAGGAGAATGCCTGGAAGGTCTGGCAGACAATAAACAGCATGAGGGAGGGCACGCTAGCCATAATACTCGCACCAGGCGCGTATAGATGCCCACCAAGCCCGTTGGAGGGGGTTTTCCTGGCCGAGGAGTTCTTCAGGAGAAGGGGCTTGAGGGATAAGGTCAGGGTTGTCTTCGCCACATTCTACCCAAGGCCGTATCCCGCAGAGCCAATGAATGAGTTGATAGAGCCGTTACTTAAGGAGAGGGGTATTGAGTATATAACGTTTTACACACTAGATCACATAGACGTTGAGAAGAGGGTTGCCTACTCCATGGAGGGTGAGGAGCTCAAGTTCGATGCAGCCATAGTGATACCGCCGCATGTCGGCGTCGATATTAAGTACGTACCCGATAATGTTCTAGATAACGATCGCTTTGTGCTTGCGGATAAGTTCACGAATAGGGTTAAGGGGTTTGATGATGCCTTCGTAATTGGTGACGCATCCGCGTTACCGGTGGCTAAGACGGGTGTGACAGCCCATCTACAGGCTGGTGTGGTGGCTAGGTTGCTGCAGGGTGAGGAGGCTAAAAACACGGGGCGTACCAACTGTCCATTCGATGTTGGTTATGGACTAGGCACCTTCGTGATAAGTGATTACTACAACCCCACGGTTAAGTACCCAATAAATAAATTGAATCATCTATTCAAGTTAGCCTTCGCAGCGACTTACTGGGACATGATACTATACCCAGAGCTTTGGGACCCAATATTTGAGGCGTTCTTCGAGGCTACCGAGCCCGCGAAGCTACGCCTACTCTATGGGTGAGGATTATGGCTGAGGTGGAGCTTGAGCGTAAACTTCTTGAGGTAATGAGCCCGGAATACATCGAACCACTCATTAAATTCCTTAAATTAATAAGGAGGCTGGATGAGCTCGGTATCCTAGACGCAATGAGCAATCTCCTGAGTAGTGATGTTGTTGAAGATTTGGTGAAAACGTTGATGAGTACGAACTTCATAAGGCTCCTCAATAACTACGAGGAATTCCTGGCATTATCGGCTAGGTTGTCCGAGCCAAGGACTAAAGAAAGTATTGAGAAGACCCTCGACCTATTAAATGCCCTAGGTGATACAGGCCTGCTAGATACACTAAAGGACCTACTTAGTGACCCGGAGGTATTGAACGAGATTTCGCAAACACTCATAAACACAGGCATGGTTTACCTAATGTCGAACATAAACGCACTACTTGATGTTATGGCACATATTAAGTTACATGCTTACGCTGCTTCATTAAAGAATGCCGTAAATGAAGCGGCTAGTAATGGTAAGCCAATTATCGAAACAATCACCGAATTACTTAAGGATGAGGATGCCAGGAGAGGGTTAAACTTCCTATTGCTTTCGGCGAAGTACCTAGGTAGGCAATTGAAGGAGAGAGGGCTCGAAAAACAAGCACTAAGCGCTAGTACCTAGTGTATATTATATAGGCCCTAAGCCCATTAAAATCATCGCTTCTGTTTGCATCGTATGCCTTGAGTATTAGGTTGCCCTCATTAAACGTCAGTACGTACGCCTTAATGTAATCTCCCAATTGTGGTTTCTCCCTCGTTGTTACGATACGTATGACAATACTATCCCTCCTATACGACACATTATCCTCCCTACCCAACATTAACAGCTCCAGCGCCACCTGTATCGGTGAGACCCCAAAAACCCTATACATCATTATGCGACCATCCCCACGATCAGCCTCATAAACAGCATTTATGTACGGCCTAACCACATCAGAATCAAGTAATGAGTCCATAACTAGGGCGACAGAACCCCCATTACTAACAACAGTGTGGACTATCTCTTCGAAACCCTGTGGTTCATAATTCACAAGCCTCTGCATTGCGCAGGTACATTTTGTGAACTCCAGGTAACTCGTTGGCACACTATCTGTGTAAAAGGCCACAGTCGAGGCCCTAAGTGTTCTGTATATCCTAAACGTCATGCTTGGTAATGTGCCTAACCCAACGTCAATTATGTAAAGGCCTGGCGTTACATCAATCCTATCATGGGTTAGGTTCTTGAAGTTGAGCCTATACATGTACCTCCTCCTCTCCTTAACGTCAAGGAAAACGTCAATCAAACCCCTCTTGCGCAATATGTTGATTGCGTTTCTAGCAGTCCTTATGCTCAGCCCTGTCCCATCAATAATCTCCTTAAATGCCACGTATGACTTATTATTTATCAAATGCTCAAACTCTAAGTAATTAACCACAAGTCTAGCGGATAGGGGTAATTCCTCAGTAACGTTTGTTATTTCCTCACTCTCCTCACTATACTCTCGTTCACCAACCACAGAAAAAGACTACATGAATCGGTTAAAATGATTTTCTCTATAGCTATTATCTAGACACCTTATTTCCTATTAAAGCCGAATCTCTTAATTATGTAATTATACGCTGAGTACGCAGCAAGAGCCCCCTGCCCCGCAGCAACCACTATCTGCCTAAAGTCCCTTGGTGTTAGGTCGACACAATCACCTGCGGCATAGATACCGGGTATGTTCGTCTCCATTAGGTGATTCACCCTTATGTAACCATCCTGCGATAGCTCAAGCCCAATCCTCTTGAATAGATCCACGGGAGGTTCTGCGCCTATTTCCACAAATAGTCCGTCTAATGGTAATTCGAAGGTTTCCTTGGTGTCGACCCTCTGTAGTATTGCCTTCCTAAGTAGCTTGTCGCCCTGTAACTCCTTAACCACGGAGTTCCAGATTATCTCTATCTTAGGATTCTTAAGCAGCAAATCCTGGTAATACTTCTGCGCCCTTAACTGATTCCTCCTATGGATTATGTACACCTTACTCGCATACTCAGTCAACAATAGTGCTGCCGACGCCGCTGAATCACCACCACCAACAACCGCGACAACCTTACCCTTGAACAGTGGGGCATCACAAGGTGCGCAATAACTAACGCCTCTTCCATTGTACGTGTCCTCGCCAGGAACGTTAAGCTTCCTCCTCTTCTCGCCAACACTTATTATCACCGTCCTAGTTGCGTATTCGTCACCATTCAGTGTGTACACCCTGAATAATTCGCCATCCCTCTCCACATTCTCCACGGAATCAATTATTATAGGCACATTGTAGTACTTAACATGCTCCTCAAACTTATTCACAAGGTCTGTACCCAATATCCTCGTATAGCCCAGGTAATTCTCCACCCAACCAGCCTTACCAACCTGTCCGCCAATCTCCTCCGTAATAATCGCAGTATCGAGTCCATACCTGGCTGCATATATCGCGGCTGACATACCAGCTGGTCCTCCACCAATGATTATTGTATCGTACACCTTACGGGTTAACTCCTCAGCGGCACCAAAATCCATCTTAGTGACTGAGATCTTGAATGCACTACTCATCGGATCGTGAGATCGTTATATAATTAAAAACCTAACGCGGGTAATTATGTACCTTTAATGCAACTCCTAAGCACGGAATCCCTCAGTCTCTGAGCGTTCTCCTCGGGCACGGCGTCGTATGTAAAATTACCTCCGCCCATCTCCATGCCAGCCGCATACTTCATCTTATCCTCCTCCCTGAGTATGCCGTAAATCTCAATGTGGAGGTGGTAGAATGGGTAAGACCCCTTCAATGGCGCTTGATGCATCACCAGTATGTACGGCATTGACTTACTACTAAAGACGTGCGTTAAGCCACAAAGTGATACCTTAAGGATTTGTGCCAAACTATGCACTTCGTCATTACTGAGATCCGTTACCAACTGAACATGCCTTCTGGGGTAGATGTGGATCTCGAAGGGCCAGTGGGAGTAGAATGGCATGAATGATACCCAATGCTCATTACTATAGATGACCCTAATCCCATCCCTAACCTCCGCATTGAGCACATCGCAAAATAAGCACCTACCCTTTGAGTCGAAGTACTCCTTGGCGCTGCCAATCTCCCTCTCTACCCTACTCGGTATGAAAGGTAGCACGTAAATCTGACTGTGGGGATGCGTTAAGGACACACCTATTTCTCTGCCCTTATTCCTAAACCAGAGGAAGTAATGGGCGTAATCCCTACCCGACTCCTCCCTAACCTTATCAATTATCATCTTCAATACATACTCGATTTGATCCACGGGTAGATCACTTATGTCATCAATACCATGCTCAGGCGTCTCGACAACCACGTAACACCTACCCACGGATTTAGCCGTTGAGTAAAACCAGTGGGTACTTGGATCCGGTGGACTTTCCATGAGCATTGGGTACCTGTTCTCAAGTATTAGGGCCCTCCAGCCATAGCCAGTCTCTGGGTTTCCGGGGCAGAATGGGCAGAAGCCACTGGGTTGCCAGGGCCTGAGGCGTCTGATGTTTGATACGAGCACCCACTCCCTAAGTATTGGGTCCCACCTAAGCTCCATCAATGGTTTACCCGCCATGTACCAACACACCCTCATCAACATTAACAACCCAACCCCTAACCGCCAATCCCCTTTTTGATGCCCTGTTCAGTAATTCCTTAGCCATATCCTCATTCCTAACCAATGCAATCACAGCCCCACCTAAGCCAGCACCGGATAGTTTGGCACCATAAGCCCCCTCACTGACTAGGAAATCAACTAGTTCATCAATCACGGGCAAACTAACCCCATAGTACCTACTAAGGAGCATGTGTTGATACGTCATGACCCTACCAACCATGCCCTCCCTCCACTCGTAGCTGGAGAGTACTCCCTCAACCTCCGCCCTAGCCATCTCAAGTACATGTTCTATCAACTCCATATCCACAGCCTCACCCCTCATCACCTTGAGAGCCAATTTTGTGCTTTCATTAGCCCTTAACGTGTATAGTATCCTATCTCTCAAGACCCCACCCAACTTATCGAGGTACGGCCTCAGCTCCTGCTCATCAATCTCATCCCACCTAACCTCCCAATAATGATTACCCAACTTACTACGTATCCTATCGGGTAAATCCATGCTCAGTAATTCACGAAGCCCCTCATCAATCTCGGCCTGGAGCCTCGGGTGTATGTCAGCCGTACTATGCCTAATCCCCGTATCCAGGACCAGGAAGACACCGCCCAACCTAGGCAGTATTTCGACATTATATGGCGGCTTGGTTTCAATACGCACTATATTACCGAAGGCTGCCGCGTACTGATCAAGCCTACCGCAGGGAATACCCATTACGTCATGCTCAGCCTCGTAGGCCAGCTCAGCCAGCTCTTTCCTATCAAGCCCCAGCCTGTTCAGGGTGTTTATTGCCGATGCCAATGCTACGAGTAGGGTGCCACTACTCCCGAGTCCCGAGGCTATTGGTACCGAACTACGTATCCAAGCCCTGAATGGCTTAACATAATAACCATGCCTTCTGAACGTTAGTACGAGGGCCCTCACGTAATCACCAAACCACTTATTGCCACGTAAACCTAGATCGCTTGGTTGGAACTTATCGACATAATCCAACCCCTCATCCCTCAAATTCCCCGATGCAATCATGAAGTTATTGCTTGATATTGATGCAGCGACGTAGGTCCTCAGGTTTATACCCACAGCGACCACAGGTAGGCCCTTATAGTCCTGGTGCGTGTTTAGGAAATCGAGACGACCCGGTGCTGAGGTAAGTATTGCTGGTGGTTCGCCGTAGAATTGACGGAATTCATCAACCACCTCATTAATCATCGCAGTAACGTAATGCCTCACTACTTTAAATGTTTAAATCCGCACGTTGTTATTGGGATTTAATGAGATTGCGGAGAGATACTGTGATGGGTGTGCCTATTGAGATTCTGGAGTTTGAGCATGGTGTTGAGACCGTGGAGAGGGCTGCCAGGGAGAGTGGAGAGCCCGTTAGCAGGATTGTTAAGACCATACTGCTCAGGGTTGGTGATGAATATGCGGTGGCTATCGTCAGGGGCGATAGGCGTATTAACGATGATTGACAGCCCTCGTCCCTTCTTGTCGTGGGTGGTTTTTAAGTCTGGTTGTTGCTTTTTCTTGTGGATGTTGTGTAGGGCTGTGGCTGTTGAGCTGGAGGTTACTAAGGGGCTCAGCAAGCTGCTCTACTCCGTTGAGTCTGCGTATCTTGGTATTGTTCGTGAGGTTGCCGCATATGCCGTTGAGCATAATGTTACGAGTGCAATACAACTCCGTGGGCTGTTCTACAGCAAGTATAGGGGTGAGTATCCAGGTTTGCATTCCCACCTAGTTATCCAGGCGATTAGGCAAGCGTCTGAGATCGCGAAGTCATTCATGGAGAGGAGGAGGAAGGGCTTAGCACAAAAACCATACCCGGAGGTTAGGAACGTCTCGATTAGGTTTGACGAAACGGCTTGGAATTATG
>OFEH01000065.1_pt1 | contig 40207 bp, 36 predicted proteins | sample 1521031 | NCBI WGS metagenome assembly OFEH01 (sample SAMN05518350, study PRJEB24110) | hypersaline lake metagenome | isolation source: Grendel Spring, Yellowstone National Park, Wyoming, USA | place: USA:Grendel Spring, Yellowstone National Park, Wyoming, USA | collected 2011-11-16
CTAGATTCATATTTTATTACACTTGTTAGTTGGGGTAGATGCATACTCATGTTTCAGTGACGCATACCCCTTTAGCAACTGTCTCAATTTTTAATAAGTATTTAAATTTAAAAAACTTTACCTCGCCCCTAGAAGGTGCTTGTCGTTCGCTTTATCAGATGTTGTTTTATATATTTAACCTACCTATAATTAATTAAAATATTCATCTTAATTTTTTTATATAAAAACATACTGAATAGTAACATTTATTTAATTACTTCAATAATTAAAATTAATTTTATTTAATTATAATAACAATTACTTTATATGATAAAAGTTTAATACTTTTTAATTTTACTACTGAGAAGGGTAATAATGATGACTGATCGAGTTATTGGAAAATTAAATAGAAAATTATTTGAAGAAGTAATATATCCCAATCTAGGTATTAAAGATAGCAACGTTAAAATTGGTCCACAGTTTGGTATTGATTTCGGCGTCTTAAATTTAGGAGATAAAGATATAATAATAGAAGTGGATCCAGTATATATTGTACCAGAATATGGTTGGGAAAAGAGTTCATGGTTTGCAATCCATATATTAGCTAGCGATGTCGCAGTTTCAGGCATTCCTCCTAAATATCTCTTTATTGATTTAAATTTACCAATGAAGATGAGTGATGAAGAATTCAAAGTTATGTGGCTAAATATGCATAAAGAGTGTTTGAAGCTTGGTATATCCATCGTTTCAGGTCATACTGGTAGGTATGAAGGTGTTGACTATCCTATGATAGGAGGGGCTACACTAATAGGAATAACTAATAAAGACAATTACGTTTCACCAGCCATGGTCGAACCAGGAGATTTAATACTCATGACAAAAGGTCCTGCAATAGAGACAGCTGGTATATTGTCTTCTCTATTCCCACATGTTTTAGAAAAAGATTATGGTAAAGAATTTGCATTAAAGGCTCAAAATATATTTTGGTTACAATCTGTTGTTGACGATGCCTTAACTTTATCAAATCTTGGTTTAAGAAAAGGAGTTAAAGCCATGCATGACGCAACAGAATATGGTGTTTGGGGTGCATTAAATGATATGGCCGAAGCAAGTAAAGTTAAAATTGAAGTTTACAAAGATAAATTGTTTATTAGAGATGATGTTTTAAAAGTATTGAAATCATTCTCCAATTTTACTAAAATTAATATAGATCCTTATGCATCTATTAGCGAAGGTACATTAATTGCTGCTATAAGTAGGGACAAGGAAAAAGAAGCTATTAAAATACTGAATGAAAAAGGTATAGAAGCAAGGATAATAGGAGAAGCGAAAGAAGGTAATGGTGTTTATTTGAAAGATAAAGACAGTGAAACAAAAATTAGGCAACCAGAAAGAGATGATTTTTGGCCAATATTCTTTAAAACGCTTGATTTAATTAAAGGCGATAAAAATGAATAACGAAAATAAACTAAAAAATAAGATAATTCCTATTGCTTTAACCATAGCTGGAAGCGATAGTAGTGGGGGTGCAGGAATAGCTGCAGATTTAAAAACGTTCTCAGTAATGGGGGTCCACGGAACGCTTGCCATAACAAGTGTAACAGCTCAAAATACTTATGAAGTAACGGGAATTTATGATGTATCCCCACAAATTGTAAGAAAGCAAATCGAGGCCATATATAACGATTTTGGAATTGATGCTGCAAAAACAGGCATGTTAAGTAATGCAGAAATTGCTAATGAAGTAGCAAATATATTAAAATCCTATGATTTTCCATTAGTAATAGATCCAGTTATGGTTTCAAAAAGCGGTTCTGTATTGCTCAAAGAAGATGCTATAAAGATCCTTATAGAAAAATTGATACCAAGAGCTACAGTTATAACACCTAACATACCTGAAGCAGAGAAAATAACAAATATTAAAATTTCAAGCTTAGATGACGCTAAACAAGCAGCAAAAATAATAGTAGAAAATTTTGGAGCGAAAGCGGCAATTGTTAAAGGAGGTCATATGATAGGTGACTTTTCAACTGATGTATTGTATTATAACGGACAATACAAAGAATTTAAAGAGAAGAGAATCTTAACAAATACGGATCATGGAACTGGATGCTCATTTTCTGCGGCAATTGCCGCAAACCTAGCCAAGGGTTTTGATATATTGGAGTCTGTAAAAGTGGCAAAAATAATGATAACTCAAGCAATAACCTTTGGATTGCCAATTGGTAAAGGTCATGGACCAGTAAATCCAAACTCCTACATGGAAATAAACTATCACAAATATTTAACTTATTTAGAAATGAAAAAAGCTTTAAAATTAATAAAAGAAAATGAAGAACTTATATCAAAGCTTATACCAGAAATTTCAACAAATATTGCAATGGCATTACCGAAATTCTATACAAGAGAGCTGCAAGATATAATAGCGGTTCCTGGCAGAATAAGGAATTTTGGAAACAAGTTAATTTTTTCAAACGAACCTGAATTCGGTGCAAGTAGCCATGTTGCTAGGGCCTTAATAAAATACATGGAATTCTATCCAGATTATAGGTCAGCTGCTAATGTCGCATATAATGAAGAAATAAAAAAGGCTATAGAAAAATTAGGGTATACGAGTTCATACTATGATAGAAAATATGAGCCTATAGAAGTTAAAGAAAAAGAAGGTGGATCTATACCTTGGGGTATAACTTTTGCCCTCAATATTAGTAAAAAACCTGTTGATTTTATATTTGACTTTGGAGATTTTGGAAAAGAACCCGGAAGTCTGATTTTTGGAAAAAATGCAACAGATGTTGTTGAAAAAATGATAAATGTTTCTAAATTAATATAAATTTTATATCTACTTTTTCTTCCTACCTGTTCTTCTAGCAGCAATATGACCTACTTTTCTTCCTGGAGGTGTATTTCTTGAAACTGTTGTCGGTCTACCCTCATGCTGATGTGATCCACCGCCAAACGGGTGGGATGCAACATTCATTGCAACACCCCTAACCGTTGGGAATTTTGTAGCCTTTGCTTTAGCTTTATAATATGAAGCGCTTGCCTTTAACAATGGTTTTTCAATTCTTCCAGCTCCCGCTGGTATTCCTATTGTTGCCCTGCAATTTTTGTCTAAATCTTTTTCGACTTTACTTGGCAGCCTAATCCTTACTTTATCCCCACTTTTACCTAAAACTAAAGCATAACTTCCGGCTTGCCTGGCTAATTTTCCTCCATCTCCTGGTCTAAGTTCAACATTAAATACATAAGTACCTTCTGGTATTTTGCTTAGAGGTAATATATTACCAAATGTTGGCTCAGCATCTTCTCCAATTTGTATTGTTTGCCCGACATAAGATCCTTCAGCAGCAGGTACATAAAATTCCTTTCCAGATTCGGTAACTATATATGCTAGAGGTACATATCTTCCAGGGTCATGCACTAAATCCTTTATAATTCCTTTTTCAGTTTTATCCATAGATAAATATTTAGCCGGCATTATATGAATATGTCCTGGGTTCCTAAACTGTGAACCTCCTCTACCAGCCCTTTGCTGCCTTAAACTTTTTCCCATTTTTTACACCTTATACTTAAGTATTGCCTCCCATTTTAAGCAATTTGCTAAAGTCTATAACCTTTACTGTTTTTTCTTTATTATTCTCTATTTTTAAAATTACATGACCAACTGGCAATTCATTCAATATCTCAGCTTCTTCTATACCTAATTGCTGAGATGAATCAACATAATAATTGGTGAAACCCCCAAATATAATTTTCACTCCTGTGTTATCTGTAATGCTTTTCCCTACATCTGAAGGTAATTGAGTTGCATATATGACATATAGACCTTTGCTTCTTCCTTCTCTCATTGCAAACTCTAAATGAAAATATGAATTACTTACAATTCTCCATGCTTCATCTATAATCAATACGATTGGCCTATCAAAACCCTTTTCGCTAGCCTCTAAAGCCAAGGAAGAAATGATTAAGGAAGAATACACGTTTCTTTCTTCATTATGCATTTTAGATAAATCGTAAATAACTAAACCTTTTTTATCCAAATACCCTTCACAAATATTAATTTTGCTTCCTTCCCCAGTCTTAAGAGAACTTTCAATTAATTTACTTGCTATACCCTCTCTTCTAGGTAATTTTACACAATCTTTTTCTATAGGTTCCGAATATAAATCTGCATTCTTCTTTAATAGCTTAGATAAATCACCCTTCGGATCTATTACTATTATTGATTGGATTGAATTTAAGGTCGATGAAATTAACATTAGCTGCATTGCAATACCAGATAAGAGTACAGTTTTCCCTCTACCTGTGGGCCCAAAAATACCTATGTGATGCTTGAAGTTGTCAGGCCATGATAATAATACTGTCTTGCCGGGATCATTTTCTTCTTCTCCTATAACAATACCCTCATAATCACCTATGTCTTCAGCAGAGGAAATTGCTATTGATGTATCATCTTTTATGACATCTATTGGATTTGTAATTGAAAGAATTTCTTCTAAGTTATAGACCCTTCTTGTTTCTATTTGAGATTCTGCTTCAACAAGGTTTCTAAAAGATTCGGCATAAAGTTCTGATTCTTTATCATCACTATCAACCCAAACAATAAAACCAAAACTACCAATATATGGAACACCGGTTCTTGCAACTTCTTTATAAAGATCTTCCAGAAACCTTAATCTTTCTCTATATTTTATTTGATTTGTTGCGGAATAAGATAAGTTAGCCTTCTTCATCTCATCATCTATAAGCTTAAGAAGAGTGCTTTTGTTAACGTTATACATATTTGAAATAAACGATACGCTTATCCTACTAGACCTTGCAAGTCTAATAATTCTTCTTGGCAAATCATCACCACCCCTAGGCAAATTATTTGATAAATAAGGTATCCCAACGTATCTCTTTCCATTAATGCTATATTCTATATAACTCCCTTGTTTTTTAGGTCTAATTTTTAAAGGTATTGTTAACTCAGTATTTGCCCTCATATTTTTAAGTATAAGAAATATTGAAATAAATGCTATGATTCCTATAACAAAGTCAAAGATTTGAAATGTGTTCATAATCATATCACTCTTGGGATTATCCCCCTTCTTCCTCCCAATAATCTAGCAAGGCCATATGTAATGGAAATCAATAATGAAAAGTATATTAATGGAATCGTTATATAATATAAAAGGAAATACTCTAAAATTGAAGGAGTTAATATATTCTGTATTCCTAAATAGTCATTTGCATAATCTGAATATTTAATATTTAAATTTGGAGTCATACAATTATTAATTTTAAATTTCAAATAACTAGTTAAGTTTTGATTAATTGGAGTAAATACGTAATAAATTCCTTTTAAGTTATAATAATTCCATGTTCCATTAGATTCAGCAAAATTTGAATAACTTATATTATTTATGCAATTATCTATCGCCCTTATTTCAACAAATCCTGAACTACCATATATATACACTAAATTATCATTTGTAAAAGAATTATAATTTCCGTTATTGCTTTCAAATGCTAAAGTATAATTTTCATTTTCATATAATATGTTATCTGTATATAAATTGTATTCTTGGCTATTGCTAAATGACAAATTATAAGGGTATAAAGGGAATGGATATAGTTTAAATGCTACACCATCAATTACAGAGAAAAAATATGAAGGGAGTTGGCTTGGTAAAGAAATCTCATTCCCATAACTTGGACTTATTATATTACCTTTATCATCAGTTTTATATATAGCTATTTGATTATATGAATTATTATATGTATAAACGTAGATAAGAGAATTCTTTAGTGGGTTTCCTCTATAAGTTGCCTTTGCATTTATAAAAGTTAAACCCATGCTAATAGCTTGGTTATTTAAATTTACTCCGCTTGACTCAGCAATATTAGTAATAAAAACTGGCATAATCTGTAATCCAACGCTAAAAACCAAAATAAAAGAAATAAACCAGGCACCCGCATCTCTAGCTATTCTGAACGGTATTGAATATAAAACTAGTCCAATCATTAAAATAGTTTGACCTAATGAACTAACTATGAAGTATATTCCCCATAAGCCTGCTAAAAATAATATTTCAGCTGTCAATGCATCATTCATAGGTGATATAATAGAAGCCATCTGAGATCCTAAAGGAACTTTTGTCAATATGGAAGATAACGCCATAAGTAAAGCTTTTGTTGTAATACTCAACGTTATCGCATTACTAAACCATAAATCGAAGTAACTCCATGAACCGCCTAAAGAATTTGCGAAATTATTCATATAATTATAAATAAAGTAGATTGATATAATTATAATAAATGATAGTATGGAATCCTTTATTAATATGCTGCTCCATTTTTTAATCCCTCTTTCTGGTATGGGCAGCGCATAAATTAATACACCTAAATAAAAAGTAAGAAGTGATAGGTTTATTGCTAACAAATAATAGAAATTTTCCATTAAAATCAACTCGTTATAAGATTAACTATATATACTATGAAGCTAAACATGGATGAGCCAATAGCAAGCCAAAATGCAGCCCATATGGAATCTTCAATTAGACTACTACCTGCTCTTTTTAATTTGCTTATAGGTATTGGTGATCCCTTTAATGTCCAACCTATACTCCATGTTAATAAAAACATTGCCCATGCTAAAGCAGTAACCCTTTCTGTTATTTGTTGAACAAATGTAACTATATCCATTCTTTCACCTAAATAAAATACTAAATAATTAAAGACACGCAGTGAATCGAAAATATAAATATATTAGAAACTATTTACAAATTGGTGATAAAATTGGTTTATGAGAGGGATTTTATTGGGTATGGTGAAAAAAGACCTGAATTTAAATGGCCTGGGAATAAAGGATTAGCTGTTAACTTAGTTTTTAATTATGAATGTGGTTCAGAACACTCATATGAAGTAGATGGTATAATAGAATCTGTAGGCGAATTTCCTCCAATTGATGTGAAAAAGAGAGATGTTGGATTAGAAAGTGTATATGAATACGGTACAAGAGTAGCTATATGGAGAATATTAAATACATTAAAAGAATTAAACGTTAAAGCATCGTTTTTCTCAGTTGCACATACATTAGAATTAAATCCATTAGCTGCAAAGAGAATCGTAAGTGATGGGCATGAAATTGTAGATCACGGACTTAGATGGTTTGAAAATTATAGATTAAGTTATGATGAAGAAAAGAGGCAAATTGAAAAATCTGTAGAGATTATACAAAAAATAACTGGATATAAACCTAAAGGTTATTATGCAAGAGAGCCAAGCGAAAACACAATAGACATTGTAAAAAGCTTGGGATTTACTTATGACTCTGATGCATATAATGATGACATACCATATTTTTATAAGGATTTTTTAATTATACCCTATACTCCTGATATTAATGACTTTCACTTCTTATATCCAATGAATAGATTTTCAACGGCAGATGAATTTCTTTCTTATGTAAAAGACTCATTTGATCAGCTATACGAAGAATCTAAATACGAGTCAAAAATGATGAGCATTGGAATGCATGTTAGAATAATGGGGAGACCTGGAAGAATAAAGGCTCTTAGAGATTTCATAAAATACATTAAATCATTTGATGTGTGGATAGCAAAAAGAGAGGAAATAGCTGATTTTTGGATAAATAATTTTAAAAAATCTAATTAAAAATAAAACTAAGCTGGTAAATAAATAGGGTCTTTTAGAGTTGATATCCTCTTTTCTTTTTCTAATATATTTCTTATGTATTTTGGTATGTAGAACATATGAGCATGAGATTCATTATCATAATATCTATTTTTACCGTTAACCATCTTATTTATCAAGCTGTCTACATCGAAGTTTTTAACGTTTTCCACATTAACATCATTTGATGCTATTACAAATCCCCATATACCTTCATAACTCCTTATGTAAACATAGTATGAATATGCATATTTGAAAACGCTTTTTATTGTATTATAGATAACAGCATGAACTGTTGGCGTTAAGACCGGGCTTGTAGACTGTGTAACAAATACCCCATTCTTCTCAAGCTTATTAACAATCTTCATATAAAATTCTCTAGTATATAGCCTTACTGCAGGACCTGCTTCTTCAGGATCAACTAAATCTGAGATTATAACATCATATTTTTCATCAGTATTGTCTATATAATGCTCAGCATCGTCTATAACTACTTTTACTCTTTTATCATAGAATGAGTTTTGGTGCCATTCTGGTAAATATTTTTTACATACATCAACTACTTGATCATCTATATCAACCATAACAACTTTTTCTATAGATTTAAACCTTAATACCTCTCTTGATGTAGCTCCTTCCCCTCCCCCTAATATAAGTACCTTTTTAGGGTTTCCATTTAACAGCATAGCTGGATGTACTAAAGATTCGTGATAGACAAATTCATCAAGTAATGATGATTGTACCTTGCCATCTATAACCAATGCTTTACCCAAATCAGAATAATCTACTATAGCCCATCTTTGATATTTTGATTGACCATATGCATACACATTATTAACTGCATGCATATGAGCAGTTCCTGGAGTACTCCACTCAATAATCCAATGCCATGGATAATTTATTGACATATACCTCACTCAAATATCTAAAAACAGATTAAAATTAAAAGTTTTCTTATTAGAATTTTACTCTTCTATCAAAACTGCATTTACTACTCCGTCTTGGCCAGGCCTTGAAGTAACCCTTGCCTTTCCTTCACTTGTTTGAATTATTGCTCCTTTTGTTATTATATTTCTTTTTGCATATTCTCTATTAGATGGTGTAGACAAGACATTTAATATCTTAGCAACCTTTGATTTTCCTTTTTTATCTGTAACTATAGCAACGGAAACATTTCTTAATGAAACTTTTAAATTTCCCCCAGTAACTCTCTTTATAATTTTTTCCTCTTTTTCTTGAAGAACTGCTGGCACAAATAACTCTCCCATAGCATATCTTCTCTTCCTTTTATGCACTAAATGTCTTAGCCCTCCACTTGGTTTCTTTAAATCTTTATATTGGTAAACTCCCATGTCTTACACCTATCCTATTTTTATATTTAGAATAGAATATTAAAGTTTTACTATCTACATTCCTTATAAAATAGCTCCTCAATTAATTGCTTAACTTTAATTGGATCATAATATTTATTTAAGAATACAATTATTTTTTCTCTTGCTTCGTTAATTTCTAATTCTCTTGGAGCCCATCCAACTACCCATAATAAGCTATCTAAATGAATTTGGGGCACACCGCTTAATTCTGAAACCTTTTCCCATGCTTTTATTGCAATCTTAGGATTTTTTAATATTTCTTTAAAAGATTCTGATTCAACAATTCCACTTGTATAAGAAATACATGAAATTCTTATATCTATGGGCATAGGTATGTTTATCATTAAAGGCTTAATCTCACCTTTATTCTTTACTGCATAATAAGCCATTTTTATTGAAAATGTTATTGTTTTCTTCCACTCCTCAGTTTCCAATAATTTAGCAATTTCTTTCATAATTTCTTCGGGTTTCTCCAAAACTATTTCAGGATTTTCAATTATGGCTTTCAAAAGTTCCTTGTTTTTTGATATTTTTTCTATTCTTTTTAGCTTAAATTTTTGCCCTATTATTGATCCCCTACAGTTTTTTATAAAATCTACTACATTGTTAATAGCCTCATCAATATTTTTTGGTTTTCCTCTTTTAGATAAATAATCTGAAAAACATTCCCACCACTCTTCCCCTTTCATAGCTAACTTATAGCTGATCAAAGAAACCACTAGTGAATAAAAAGTAGCATAACCTTTACCCACTTTTTGCTTAAGTTTTTGTATATAAATAAACTGAGGATCAACTTTTTCTTCAAGTAACAAAACGTTTTCCAAGCCAAAATTTTTTATTGAATAAGAAACTTTAACTATTCTTTCTTGATTTATATTCAATCTTACCACGTCCATCCATAGTTTTCTATCTTATTATTATTGTAATATAGCCCAAAACCTTCTTCTATTTTTCCTACAACAAAGCATCTGATTTTTAATTTTGTACACTCATCAAGAAAATCATCTATGTTTTCCTCACTAGTTGTAACAGCAAAATTATAGTCTTCCCAGCTGTTTAAAGCCTCCTCATTATTTATAATATCGTTTAATAAAGGATCGATTTCTATTGCATCCAGGACTACTTTAACTTTGCTGGAATCTATAATATTATAGAGTGTAGAAATCCATCCATCACTATTATCTGATGAAGCTGTACCATATTTATGAATGGGAATCCAAGCATCAATTTGGAAATCAGGTAAAATCGTTTTTCTTAACAATTTATTATCGACATCTGAAATTTTTATTTTGTTTTCTAATAATTTTTGAGATAAAGACCCATAACCTAAATAACCTATTTGAATTAAATAATCTCCTGCCTTTGCACCTTTCCTATTAATATATTTTTTGTTGTCAATTCTTCCTACGGAAACAACATCAATCCAAGAATCGTTTATGGATTTATTTGTATCGCCTTTTAAAATAATGCTTTTTAAATAATCAGACGCCTGCCCCATACCTATAGATATTGATTTCAACACATTTTCATCCGTTACCCCTACACTGTACAATAAAGCATATGGTTTACCCCCAGAAACTATTACATCACTCATAGATGCAATAGCAGCTTTAAATGACCAATCTTCATAAGACATCCATGGTAATTTACTCCTAGATGATGAATAACCATCTATATTAAGAAGAAAATCATTTAAAGGGCAAGCATCGTAATCTTTACACCACTCGTTTTTGCTGTTTTTCATGACTTCATCTAGAAGCAATTTCCAACTCTCCAGTCTAACCACCAATATATTAAATAAACTTAAAATTTAAAAATTGGTATTGAAAAGAAATATTAAGAAGAGTTAACAAATAAAATATAGGGGAATGAAAACGATAAGTCTGCCAATTCACATCGGTATTATTCCTGATGGCAACAGGAGATGGGCTAAAAAGAATAAAATAGATTTTTTCACAGCTTATAAAATAGGATTCGAAAACTTAAAGAAAATTCTAGACAAAATCGTTGATTATGGAATATATAATGCTTCTGTTTATGTATTGAGTTATGAAAATTGCACCAGAAGAAGCAAGACAGAGTTAAATTTTTTATTTTATTTATCAAAAGAAGGGTTTAATTATATAAGAGAAAATCAAAAGCTAAAGGATAATGACATATCAGTAAAAGTAATAGGTGATATGAGTATAGTTCCAGACTATATATTAAATGAAATTAAGAAAACCGAGGAGGAAACAAAAAATAGAAAAAATGGCATACTAAATCTAGCATATTGCTATTCTGGAGAATGGGAATTAAATTTAATAAAAAATGGGGAAAAACCGCCATCATTATATATGAAACCCATAGATTTATTGATTAGAACTGGAGGAGTTAAAAGGATTAGTGGATTTTTCCCATTACTAATTAATTATGCTGAATTTTACTTTACAGACATACTATGGCCTGATTTTAACGAAATTGAACTTGAAAAATCGTTAAATTGGTTTTCTTCACAGCCTAGAAACTTCGGTATATAAAATTTTGAAACATATATTTGATTTTATAAAATATTTAGCTTATGTTTCTGACCATCTCACCCTAAAGGATTTCTTATTATAATAGTTGCTTTGATTTTAGCTTCAGCTTTAATGCATTTATGACTAAAATTAATTATATTGTCTCAACAAATTAATCTACTAGAATTTTATTTTTATCATTATTTTAATTTATTTTTAAATAATTATTCTTATTTTAATTTATTTTATAATATATTTGATACCATTAATAAAATTTATTAATTTAATACCTTTATATTTAAAAATTTATTAATTCAGTATTTAAATTTAACCATTCTACTAATATATACATATAGAAAATTAAATAATTTATTCCGTTCTATACATATAGAATTTGGTGAGAAAATGGGTCCATTACCATTGTTTAATTACCCTGTATGGGTAATTGGACTCTTTTATGGGGCTTTAGGAATTATTGCAGGTATAATGGGAGCTAAATACACATATTGTATTGTTATTGCTACACATCAAGTAATGGGATTAAAATATAGTAAAATCTATGAAATTATACTTACAGGAATAGCTGTTTCAGCTTTAGGCGTTGGTATATTAACTTCATTAAAGGTTGTACCATATGTTGATGCATATCATTTTATGCCTGGCGCGGGTTGGTATACCCTATTAGGTTCATTTATATTCGGTTTTGGAATCATGTTAGGTAATGGTTGTATGTTTGGAATGCTATGGAAATCTGGTGCAGGTTATGTAGTAAACTGGTTTGAAATAATTGGTATGATTATAGGCACAATTATTTTTGCATTTCCAATTTTCAATGGTTTAAGCCTTAATAAATGGTGGCATACTAATGGATTTTTCAGCATAGCCAATGGTAATCCAATTAATTTTATACCAAAAGACTTGGGATCTTTTAGTGGATTTGCATTATTGATAGGATTAGTTTTCGCTATAGGTATTATATTGCCAGCCTTATGGATGAGAAAAAATAGGAAAGAATTCGAGATAGGAAAAGGAAAATTATATGAATCACCTTATTTTTTAGGGACTATATTTGGATTAATAATGCTGGCGTCATTTGTTTTTGCAGCAGGACACTTCTTTAATTATCTTGGAGTTACAACACCGGTTGGCCTATTTGCATCATATCTACTGAATCCCTTTGGCATTAATTTAGGGTCTAAAAGCGATCCAAACTGGTTTACAACTGTACCTGTTATAAGTGCATATACATTTTTTATATTAATGGTAATATTAGGAGCATTTCTATACTCAGCAGCCTCGGGAAATTTTGAAGTCAAACTCCCAAGTAGGACTACAAATAGAGTTGCAGAAATAATTATTGCTCTTATAGGAGGAATAATCTTAGCCATAGGTGCTAGAATGGCACAAGGTTGTAGTGTAGGAGGATTTTGGTCAGGATTAACAGGTCTATCAATTTTCGGTTTAATATTTACAGTAGGATTTATACCTGGAACAATTGCTGGCTATTACGCATACGTTAACTTAAGCAGTTGGGCTTCATCAATAAAGAAAAACAATAATATAGTTAATAATAAAACAATCCAGCAACATAATAAAAATCATCTATATGCACTTATATTCGGTTTAATATTCGGTTTATTGCTAATCGGCATTTCACTTGAATTGCCTGGTTTGAATGCAACATCAGCTACATCAATAAAACCTGCATTACTCGTTCAATATCAAAATGTTTTGTTTGGTTGGGGTATTTTTTCAATTATAATGAGTTTTTTGATTGTATTTGTTAGAGGTTATGTAGTTAGGAGGTGATAGATTTGGTAGATATAGTAGTTGATAGTAAAGGTCTAGCTTGCCCAGGTCCTATTACTGAGCTAATAAAGGCCTATAAAAAAGCTAAAAATGGAGACAAAATTATATTGTATGCAACCGATCCAGGTGTTAAAGCTGATTCTAAAGCTTGGTGTGAAAGAACAAAAAACAAATTAGCAAACATTGAAGAAGAAAACGGAGTATTCAAAGTGACAATAGAAATAATAAACAAGAAATAATATAATTTTTTATTTTTTATTATATTTTAAAATTAAACTTTTTTATGCCTTATAATTTTTTCTATTTATATAGAAATACATAGCATATATTAAAAATATACACATGGCATAATTTATCTTACTTTTAATCACTTCTAAATACGTAACAGACTCTTGCTGAGGGACATACACAGTCACCTCAGGTCATTAAGGCTAATTGAGGAAAACACCACTACTCCCTTATCCAACTTTCTCATATTTTTTATATTAATTAAAGATTTTAGGAATGTTTTTAATATTAGCTTGGGTATTTTAAACTTGTTAACTATATAAAAGCTTTTTTAATAAACAGAAAGATAATTAATATTAGCTTTTTAATACATATGCAAAAGAAGAAAAATATCTAGGATTCCTGGAAATATATCAGTATAAAAACGAATCAAGCTATTGTTTAATGAAATATTTTAAAAATAGAGCCAAGACCTTTGTAGATTTAATTAAATCCTCTATATAAACATATTCATCGGTGGCATGGGCTAACTCCAATAATCCTGGCCCATAATTAAATGTATCAATACCTTTGTTATATACAAATCTTATATCAAATGTTCCAGGAGATAAAATTAATGAAGGTTCTACATTATAAACCTCTTTTATCAGTTTACTGATTAAGTTAATCCCATGACTTTTCTCAAATATTATACTATCGGTAACGTAATATTGCTCGAATTCTATCTTTATACCTGGGCATTCTTTTTTACCAAAATTTATTATATCGTTTATTTCATCAATAGCTTGTTCTATTTTCTCCTCTGGTATTAATCTTCTAACATAGGAAAAACTTAAATAATCAGAAACAGTATTCATCCAATCGCCTCCATTTATAGTACCTATTAAATATGAAGGTTTCCTTGATGATTCTGGTATAATAGGATACTTTGATATAATATTAGATTTATTTGATAGAGTTTCATAAATATAATTTATCAGTTTAGCTGCACATCTTATAGTATCATTACCTTTTTGTGGAAAACCCCCATGAGATTTTATTCCAGTAAGCTTAAATGTACCCCATAATGCACCTCTATGCCCGATGCCAACATTAGTAGGATTTAAAGGCTCTGTAAAAATTAAATAGTCTAAGTTTCTGGAGCTTATGTATCCCTTTTCTACCAAGTAATAAGTCCCTGCATTTTTATTACCAACCGTTTCTTCATCAGGTACTATAAATTGCTTTACTGTTATATTTTTAATATTATATACCATTTTTAATGCTTCCAAAGCATAAATTTGTACAGCTATCCCAGATTTCATGTCTGATGAGCCCCTTCCATATATTTTGCCATCATCTATAACAGCATTATACGGATCATGAAGCCATCCTTTACCGGCAGGAACAACATCATAATGGGAATTGAAACCTATCCTTACTCCATTGTTTCCATAAGTTGCAATAATATTTGGCCTTTCTCCATTTCCATATTTGACTAATTGCTTTAGCTCTTCCTTATTAGGCTTAACGATCTCTACATTGTAACCTAATGATAATAAATAATCAGAAACGTAATCGGTAAACTTTTCATAATTTAATCCCGGAGGATTTTCTGTTGGTATATTTATAATTTTTATTAAAAAATTTATCATATCTTTTTTTATTTCATATATAGCATCATCTATATCCATTTACATTCCCCATATAGATAAAATGCTCTTAGATGCTATATTTTCAATAGCTGCTCTAACTAAATCTATATCTTCTTCTATTTCATTTGTTGTTACAGCAAAAACGACATCGCCATCTAATGACAAACTAAATGGCCTTATCCTTCTTGATAAACCTATATAAGCTGATTTAGCAAACAATTTTACTTGTTCTGAAGTGGCTTTTACATTAGTCATAACTATTGAAACAGTTGTGTTTGTATAAGATTTTTTAAGCAGTTTATTTCTTAAAATTTCGCTTGAAGGTATAATTTTATCTTTTATCTTAACTCCAGCAATTATTTCATTTTTTTCATTAATAATTTCCCCTACAGAATTAACAACACTTAATACACCTATCTCAACATTTCCTATAGATTCCTTATAAAAACCCTGGCCTGATCTCATCATATATTTTGTTCCCATTAGTTTGCCAACAGTTGCCCCCTTACCGGCCCAATGATCACCTATCTCAACATCTTCTCCCATACTTTTATAGCATTTAATCCCCCATGATTCATCTGGCAAAACACTATTGTAATAAAAATCAAATATAACAGCAGCAGGAACTATTGGAACAATCATATCATTTATTTTAAAACCTATATTATCTTTTCTTAATGATTCAACTATTCCCTCTACAGCTCTTAAACCATACATGCTTCTTCCTACTATTGCTATTGCATGAACTTCATGATTTTCCCTCCTTTCTAAACCTATAACTTCTGTATCCCTAGTCCCAGGCGATCCCCCTCCTATGAAAACACTTGCTGTATTTCCTGCTTTTGGAAAAATAACTGTTATTCCTGATAAAGCATTTTCATCTTCATACCCACAAACTTTAAAACCATTAATAATTTTCATTTTTTCCACCCATAGTTGAGAAGCCTCTCCCTTTAAGGTAGAGAGTTAAGTGAACTACCCCGCCCTCACGGACGGGGCATCCCCACCTCGCGGTGAGGATTTCCTGCTTCTCAGAACGACCTCGATCCCCCTTCACCCACAGCGGAGGTTCCATCGAACGGAACCGTTTTGTAATGTCCCGTGTGGTAGAGGGGTTACGGAGGGTTTGCTCTCCACAGGCGTAAGTTCCCCCAGTCCCGAGGGTACGACCTCAGCTCTTACAGCCAGGGGTCTATATATATCTATTTTTTAATAACTATAAAAAGGTTTCTGTAAGGGGGCTATCCATCCCCCACCTTACGGAGGGGGACTTCCGCCCCCTTAACCCCTAGAAAGTTAAATTCAATATTGTTAAGAATAAAAAAGCTTATAAATTTTTGATATGATTGTTATATTAAGTTGTTACATGATAAGTCTAATAGACTCGATAAATATGCTACACTTAGCTGACGTGGCACTGATATATAACGAAGACTCATTGGGAGGTGCTTGAGTACAAGAAACACCTCAGTGAACGCAAAACCTTCGCCTTCAGGATGAAATGCTGTCAGTTCCTTATCATATCTTCTTTACTATTTTTTCTCCAAGTCTCTGGAGCCAGTAATACACCTATTATCATTAAAGTAGTAAATATATATAAAATTATTAACCATGCATTGACTAAACCTAGAAATGAAATTGCATAAATAAAACTTATTGCAAAACCTCCTATAATAGCTCCTCCATTATATGTAAATCCTACACCAGTAGTCCTATATCTTTTACTAAACATTTCCGATAAGAAAGCCGGAATTGTTGAAAATATCATAGCTTCAATAAATGCTTGAATTGAAAATAAAATTATGAAAGCATATAAATTTTCCGTGAAGCCATACTTAATTAAAAAATATGATACCAGTGCGAAGACCATAACGTAAATCATCATAGGCTTTTTTCTTCCTCCTATTATATCAGCCAAAAAACCTCCAAACCATACACCAAACAAAGAAACTAGATTAATTATAGCGATTGAAAAACCTATTACTTCTTCTTTGTATTCCAAATTATACATAATTGAAGGCCAAAAAGAAAAAGTTGCTGTATTTACAGCTAGAAGACCTGTAGTTATAAGAAGGCCAATAATAATTTGTTTTGGAGAGTTTTTAAACAAAGATTTTATAGGAATTTTGTCTATTTCCTTTTTTTCTTTCATTTCTTCAAATATATTTGTTTCTTTTGTAAATATTCTTATTACAAAAGCAATAACTCCAGGAATAATGGATGTTGCAAACAAAATTCTCCAACCTATTATTGGAAAAGCTTTTCCAGTTACCATAGAAATAATTGCTAAAACCAAAGAAACGATAAAGTAACCAGTTCCATACCCGCTTTGCACAAAGCTTCCTACAAAACCTCTTTTTTCTGGTGGAGTACTTTCCATAGCTAGTGTTGATCCTCCTCCATATTCAGCTCCTGCAAATAAACCCTCAAAAAATAATATTATATATAGAATGATGGGTGATAAGATTCCTATCTTATTATAGCCTGGTAATATACTTTTTGAGGCAGACAAAAAAGAAAATCCTAATATAGTTATAACAAGCATATTTTTTCTTCCTAATTTATCTCCTAGAAAGTTACCTAAGACTAATGAACCCAATGATCTAGCCAATGCACCTACACCAAAACCTGCAAATGTTAAAACTATACCCAAAACTTTTAAATATGCAGGAAAGAAAATTGTCGATATATTCAATGCAACCAAAGCATATGCAATAGTTGTATATCCATCTAAGAGCCAACCAAGCCATGCAGATAATACTTGCATCCACTGATTTTTATTAAGCCCGTATATTGTAAACCCCCTTGGTTTGATTAAAGGAGCTTTGTAATTTAAATTTTAATAAAAAACAAATTTTAAAAAATAAAAATAAATATATTCAATATTCAATTTTTTTGCCTGCTTCATATCCCCAATAATAGAAAATTAATGAAACTACTATGAATAATATATTATCGTATGGAAAAACTATTTTATTTATTCCTGAGCTTCCAAAATATGATATGATTAATGTTGCAATTAGATATAAAGGCAACCAACCTCCTGATATAAAATCTGTTTTTTTCAGTTTCTCATTCTTATGATAATATATTAAGAAAATTAGTCCAAATAAAACAGATGCCCCAGCTATTGAAACCGCACTCCATCCTGACCAATATATAAGAAGTCCTCCAACAACAAATGCAATCGGAGATATAATTTTATATGCTGGGACTTTAAATGGCCTGTTTTCGTTAGGATACCTTGATCTAAATACAGCAACGCTAACTGCTAGAGGTGCATATGAAAAGATAAATGCGTCAATCAATACAGTAAATATTGTTGCAAATGAAGGAAGCAATAATAGATAAATTATAGATACAACAAATATAAGTAAATTAGAGATATGAGGAACTCCTTCCTTATTTAACTTTGAAAATATCTTAGGAAAATATCTATCGTATGAAGACAATGAATATCCTACTCTTGATGCACCACCGAAATAAATTAAAGCATCAGTATATGACGCTAATATAGTTCCTGCAATCATTAAAAATATAAAAATAGCTAAAAGATTAGATGGGATTTTAACTGATGTTAGCGCAGTTATATAGGGATAAGGTAATGAAATTAATGAAGACCATTGAGTAGGGCTTGAAATTACTTTATCCGCAACACCTAAGAATGCCACGCTTTCAACTAGATATAATATCATGGTAATCAATAGTGAAGCTATAACAGCTTTGGGTATAAACTTACCTGGGTCTTTTACTTCTTCTGAATAATTGACCGGTTGCTTAAATCCTGCATATGCTAAAATTGTTGAAGTTACTGCAACAAAAAATCCAGCAACTCCTAAATTAATTGGCATGAATCCTCCTAAATGTGGCGAATTAAAGTTTTTAGCATTAAAGAACGCAAATAATGCTAAAACAGGTATCATAACCATTACTATTTTCAAAATAGTTAAGTAATTGTTTATATTTCCTATTAATCCTACGTGTTTATTGTTTATTAAATAAGTTATTAAGGTTATTAAAGCGCTTAATCCTATACCTATAACAGTTAAAAAGCCTGACTTGTATAATGAAGGGTAATAATATGCTAAGTATTCAACAAAAGCTATTATTGAGCTTGGAGTAACAAGTGCATATCCTAAAAAGGCAGACCAACCATTTATAGAACCTGCAACCGGTCCATTGCTTTTAGCTGGATAATATGCTACCCCTCCAGCTCTTGGCCACATAGTGCCTAATTCAATAACAACTAGCGCAACAGGCAAAATTAATAGTAGCGCAACAATCCATGATAAAATTCCTGCAGGTCCATCATAACCTAAAACATAAACTGGAATAAATGCAACAGCATCTCCAACTATTGCTCCTAATGTTAAAAATAATACATGCCAAAATCCAAGCTCTTTTCTAAAACCCATATGACCACCATTCTCACATTTATTACCATATTTAAACTTAAAACAATAAGTTTTTAAGCTTTTATAATTGTTAACTAATAGAGCAATCATTAGAAATAATATTATCAAATAATACACAAATTATCTCATTACTTTTTAGAGTTACGAGACTAAAACACATTTGATTTTAATAGTTATTAGAGCAAATTGAATTACTATATTGAGAATTTAATAATAAAACTATCTTAATATATTTTGGATAATTTGTATATAAACAATGTTATATGTTGATTCAGCGGAAAAAGTATAAAAAATAAAACCCAATAAAATTCACAATAAGAGGAAGGTGAGCAGTAGATGAATTCCTTTGATAAAGCCATATTAGGTGCAGGCTGGGCTGGTTTGTTAATTGCACAGAGAGAACAAAAAATAGGCATAAAAAATTTGACTTTAATAGAAGCAGATAAAAAGGAAAATTTTGGAGGTTTATTAAAAAGTATTGTGATAGATGGTTTTACCTTTGATATTGGAGGGCCACATTTAATCTTTAGCAAAGATAAAACTATTCTATCAGAGATTGTTAAATTACTCGGAGAAAATTGCTCACTTAAGGTAAGAAACAATTTCGTTTATTATGATAACGAATTTGTTCCCTATCCATTTGAGAATGGAATTTATAAACTATCTCCAGAAAAACGGGTTAAATTCATAAAAGGGATAATAGAACGCATGATATATATTGCTAAAAACGATGTTTGGAAGCCTGAAACATTTCTTGATTGGATTATTGGTTTTTTTGGAGATTATATGGCTAATGAATATTTAATACCTTACAATAAGAAGATCTGGAAAAGACCTTTAGATAAAATAGCTTCAGATTGGGTATTCATACCTGGTAGACTTCCATTTCCCAATCTTGAAGCTATGATAAAGTCAGCAGCTGGAATCCCTAACATCGGATATGAAGAACAAGCAAATTTCTATTATCCTAAAAGAGGTGGTATTCAATCTCTATTCAATTCCTTGTTTGATAAAGTAATAAATAATGGTATACGGGTTATTGATAATGAAAGAATAACAAAAATTGATATGCTCCCAAATGGTAAATTTTTAATAAATGAAAAATTCGAGGTGAAAAAGATTGTAAATACAATACCATTACCAGAAATTTTAACATCGTTAGGCAAAAATGATGAATATTATAATTTAGCAAACAAATTTGATTATAATAGTGTAGTAATTGTTGGAGTAGCGATTAATTCTAAAACTCCAGAACAAACAACTATCTATGTTCCCGATCCAAAAATTATATTTCATAGATATACTTGGATGAGCTCTTTAATTCCTTCATCAGATCCTAGTAAAAGCAATCTTATAGCTGAGATTACTGTTCCGAAAGGAGAAAGGATTGATACTAAAAAGATTAAATTAGAGACTATAAAAAATTTGGCAGATATTGGTGCTATAAAAGATGAAAATGATGTAATATTTTCAAAAGCCTGGATAAATAAATATGGCTACCCCATATATACGCTAGATCATAATTATGTAAGGAATGAAGCTACACATATATTAAAGGAAAATGGCATTATTTCAGTCGGGAGATGGGGGTCATGGCACTATTGGAACACAGATATGGTTTATAAAGCTGTTTATGATGTTGAGATATAAGACATAAATAATATAATAGAATATGTGAATTACTCGACCCTTATGGACGTAACATATTGATATCGTAATAAAGATTTCTTACTTTTCAGGATAATCTTGGTTCCCTTTCACACATAGCAATAGTTCTATTAAACAGAACCATTTTGCAATATCCATGTTAAAAAATGTTTACATAAAATATACTCTATATACTTAATTTCCTTCACTCCCATAGATACGACTTATCTCTTACAGCCTACGTCTAAGTATAAATTGAAAATTATAAAAACTCTTTATAAAGGCCTATCCATCTTATCTATTACGAAAGTAAACCTTTTGCTACCTCATCCTCCAAAAAGCTAAATATAAATTATATAATATTTAGAACTAGAAAAAATCAGTAGTTATGTTTTTGTTTATTTCTCTAATCTTCAAAAACAAATTCAGTTCTAGAGGTTAGCCAGAGCTATAGGATAATTATTTTTGTTGATAGAAATAAATATGGGCTAATAGGTATTTTAACCCACCACAACTGAAACCTGAGTTGAGTACTATTGAACATCCTGCCAAACTAGAATATAGATTAAGCATATAATATTATTTTAAAAATAATTTTAAAAGTCTTTCTTATTAGTTAAAAATCATTAAAGTATTTTGATTATTAATAATTTTTGCTTTAAATTCTAACCTTATAAATTAACTACAGCTTCCAAAAGGAATATCTAATTCTTTTGCTCTATTCAAAATTTCTTTAGGTAATTCTGTATAGTTAAAACATGGTTTATTCTTTATTGATTCTTTAATAATTCTCAATCCTATTTCTCTTAAATCTGATGTCCCATAATTTTCAAGAGCAACCTTTTCTAAAGCTTTCTTTGCTTCTCTTTCACCTTTTTCTGCTAATATTTTAAAATAAAATGACTTACGGAATAAATTATTTAATGCAACTCTTTCAGGTTTTTTCACCGAAGCCATATGATAGCCTAAAGGTTCATAACTTAGATCAATTCTTTTATAATACAATGGAGAATACAGATAATCAATTTTTCCATCAAATAAATATTTTAATTTTCTAGACCATGTAAAGAGCCAATGTTCTACATGATAATTATAATTACATCTATGGGAAAGATCACCACATAATGCTATCCAGGGCCAATAAACTAAATAATAATATTTATCATTATAATGATTATTTAAAAATTCTTTAATTTTTATTTTTAGTTTATCATTACCAATAAAATCAGGATCAAATATTAAAACATATTTATAATTAACATATTTTAAAGCTGTTTCCCTTGCAATTTTTGCTCCCAATAATGGTTGTCTAATAATTTTCATTGGAAACTCTTTTGAAAGTTTATTTAGTATATCAACAGTTTCATCATCCGATGAATCAACCACAATAAATTCATCTACAATATCTGAAATGCTTTTAATTGATAATTCAATCCAATCCGATTCATTATAAGATATAACCATCGCGCTTATTCCTTCTTTCTTTTTCTCTCTGTTTGAATTTACTATTGATGTTTCAGTTAAAATAGTAGATACAATACTTCTAACTAATTTTGTCCCTCTTTTTCCAAGTATTTTTCTTCTTCCTGTCTTATAGAGTTTCGTTATTAAATTCATAATTCATCATCTATATAAAAAATATACAAAATTTAAAACTTTAATTGTTATTATTTTGGCTTTTCAAATTAAAATAATATTATTTACTGATAAATTCTAAAAACTTTAATTGTTATTATTAATATTATGTTTACCTCTTAGTAAAGAAGCTATTGCAGCAACTAAGACTATTATCGATGAAATTATTAATACAGATCTAAGTGCATACATAAAGGCCGGAGCAATAACTCTTGGAAACCAAGTATTACTTAATACAGAAGATAATCCTGATGGATCTATATTGCTTAGCTCTGAATACAATTGTGGAAAGCTACTTAATAAGCTTTGCATTGGATTATATCCTAAAAATGCTGCAAATAAAGCCGCTGTAGGTGGCATTTTAGAAACTAAATCAGCTATATTACTTGGGAATCCAGCTGATATTAAACCATTATAAAGTGCTGCAGGTAATTTTTGCTCAAAAGCTGATAAAAGCAATGAGAAGTACATTGCTATACTAACAGTATTAGCTATATTTGTCATCACTGACCTCATTCCAGAAGCCACGCCTCTGTGATTTGCAGGTACTGAATTCATTATTGATGCCGTATTCGGTGATACAAATAGTCCATTTCCTGCTCCAGCTAAGAAAATGAAGAAAGCAAATTCAGCATATGGAAAATCGTAATTTAATTTCATCATAAGTATAAAAGATATCATAACTACCAACATACCAGCTGTTGCTAAACCTCTAGCACCATATTTATCAGATAAGGTACCGCTTATTGGTCCAAATAAAACAAACCCAATCATTAATGGGATCATATATATGCCTGCCCAAAGTGGTGTAACACTAAATGAATAGCCGTGTAAAGGTAACCATATGCCTTGCAGCATAACTATTAATACAATCATCAGACCACCATATGCTATACCTGAAAGTAGAGCCGCAAAAATACCTGCTGAAAACTGTCTTGATTTAAATAGCTCAAGCCTAAACATAGGATATTTAACTTTCATTTCAATAAATGGAAATGCTGCTAATAATGCAAAGCCTGAAACCATTAATCCTATAACTTTGGGGTTATACCAACCCAATGGCATGTTCTTATATGGCTCCAATGCATAAGTTATACCTGCTAATAATAATACAATACCTAAAATAAAATCAATATTTCCATATATATCTATTTTTTCGTTTTTATTCGGTAAACTAATTTCCCTAAGAGATTTATATGACCAAATAATTCCAGCTAATCCAAATGGCACGCTAATTATAAATACGAGCCTCCAATTAATTGTTGCCAAAATACCTCCGACTATTAAACCTAAAATACTACCTAACAAGCCAGAAATTTGATTCAAGCCTAACGCTTTACCTCTTTCAGTTATTGGAAATGCGTCTGTTATTAAAGCAACACTATTTGCCATTAATAATGATCCCCCAACTGCCTGAATAACTCTAAAAGCTATTAGTTCAGATGCAGCAAAATTTCCTTTACCAAAAGTAATAGATAAAAGGACTGATCCTAATGTAAAAATTATGAATCCGAGCCTGTAAAGTTTTACTCTTCCATAAATATCTGATAGCCTTCCTATTGATACAACTAATGCAGATGTTGTAACTCCATAACCCATTAATAACCACAATAGATAATCAAAAGATGAGGGAGATAATGGATTTATATCAATACCTCTAAATATAGCCGGTAATGCAATTAATAAAACTGTAGAATTCATCATTCCTATTAATATGCCTAAAGTAGTATTAGATAGCACTGTCCATTTATATTCCATGCTTTTCACCTTAGTATATTTTTCATTTATATTTCCCACAGATACATGAATTATAGAAGTTTATAAACTTTGAAGAAAAAATAAAAATATTAATTAAAATATTTTATTTATCCTTTAGACCACCAATAAAATAGAGAATCTCCTCCACCACCAATCATTGGATTCTCTTGATAGCTTATTTGATTTTTATAAGGTATTATGTATGGTTTAATTATCCAATACATATTTTCTTGATAAGTATAAACGTACAAATAAAGATTAACAGCTATTTGCTCAGCCTCTTTATAATAAACAGCTGCTAATTCATTATTACCTGATAGAGCTGCATTATTTGCTTCTACTATTAATGTGTTTAATTCGTTGTATTCCTGAGATTCGTTAGCAAATAGATTTGCTAAATAAGTATTACCTTGTGAAGCAAAGTATTTGCTAAGATTTTCAAAATATGACAAAGCAAACGGCAAGCCTCTTCCCTTCTAGGGGCGTGATAAAAGCTTAAAAATCTCTGAATACTTCAAAGTATAATGGAATATAAGTCTAGGGGGTATACAAAATACATATGCAACTATCATTTCGTATGGATTCCTATGTATTGTAGAGGCTTGTTAGTTGGTGAAAGTGTAGGGACAAACTGTGAAAAGAACTAACATAGTTAAATTAATAGTGGATAAGAAAACGCGTGAGAAGCTGAAGGAACTGGGCATAATTACAGCAAAGTGTTGGAACGAAGTGAACTGGTTAAGGATACAACAGTTTAAGAAAGGGGGAAGGGTTGATTTTAATAAAACAGAAAAGGTTGTATATCAGAGATACAAACAAGTGTTAAAGGTTAATGCACAACAAGTTGCCAGGAAGAACGCTGAGGACTGGAGGGGCTTCTTCTCCTTAGTTAAGGAAAAGAAAGATGATAAATTACCAATATGGTTCAAACCAAGACCTCCAGGTTACTGGAAGAGTGAGGACGGAAAATACAAGCTAAGGATAATCATCAGAAACGATCGTTATGAAGTTAACGAAAGCGAAAGAACAATATACCTAAAGGACTTTAAACTCTCTCTTAAGTTTAAAGGGAAGCTAAAATGGCATGGGAAACATGGTAGGTTAGAGGTAATTTATGATGAGGCTGGAAGGAGTTGGTATGCTTTTATTCCAGTTGAAGTTAAGGATGTAGCCGAAGTTAAAGGTCATTTGAGGGCTTCTGTAGATTTAGGAATTGTTAATTTAGCTACAGCTTATGTTGAAGATGGTAAATGTTATATTTTCAAGGGCGGTGGTGTTCTCTCCCAATATGAGCACTACAGCAAAAGGATAAGTAAGGTTCAGAAAGTTTTAGCTATACATAAACAAAGGAAAAGTAGAAAGATTAAACTCCTTCATGACAAGAGAAGGAGATATCTTAAACATGCTTTGAATAGCATGGTTAGAAAGATAATGGAGGAGTTAAGACAGAAGAGGATAAGTGAAGTTATTATTGGCTACCCCAAAGAGATATCTAGAAATCATGGCAATAAACTCACTGTGAACTTTTGGAACTATAGTTACGTTATTAAGCGTTTTGAGGATATAGGAGAGGAATTAGGAATTAGAATAGTTAAAGTAGATGAATCCTATACCTCTAAGACCTGTTCCCTATGCGGGGAAGTCCACGAGAGTGGACGTATTAAACGTGGTTTGTTCAAGTGTCCTCGCATGGGGAAAGTCATAAATGCAGATTTGAATGGGGCAATAAATATTCTACATATCCCCGAGTTCCAGGGATCTGGGAGGAAAGGACAACTCCCAGTGAGGGATAGGGGTAATGGGCTGAAGACCCAGCCAGTGGTCTATCGCTGGACGAATAAAGCGGGGTGGGTGCAAAAATCACCCGCTAGCTATGAAGTGATGAAGATGAAGGCGGTAAATCATAAACCTATGATCCCCTTGAGGGTACCCTTGCCCTTCAGGGTGGGGAGGAGGTCAGTTACAAAGTAAGCCCCAATACCAATAATAACTATTACAACAATTATTATTGCAATTATTCCTTTCGAAACGCTTTTCATACCCTCACCTTCTCTTTAAAATATGAAGAATTCGTGCCCACTTAAATATTTTTCCACTTTATAAACACCTTAACTTTTTCCATGCCCTAAAGTGTTTCTTAGAGGTAATTCATAGATTTGCAATTTATTGCTTTCATTTTCATCACTACATAGGTAGTGAATAAAAGTCGCCTATTCAGTTTCTAATATTAGACCAAGGAAAGGTCTTCAACACATTACTTATATCTCTAATTGTTGTAACCTTATTTCAGCGTTTCCTTAGGATTGGGTTACAGTTGTATATGTCCCCCTAAAAGGACATTCTTTATTTAATCTTTTCAAAATTTAAAACCTTAATGCCCCCATTAGGTATAATTATATTTAGAGGACCTTTTATCCAGAATATCCCTCAGCAATTATAATGTAAAAGTTTCCAAATAATATTTCCCTTGTTTTTTCTTTGCAACCACTATCTTTATTCTATACTAAGAATAGATATTAAAACAAACCACCCTATATATAGTCTGTTTATAACCTATAAAGAAAAATTAAAGATGAAAATGAAATTAAAAAATTTGCCATCAAATTATAACGTTACAACATAATTTTATCTTCTATGGATGTACCTATACATAAAGGTATCGACAGAAAGAGTTTAATAATAAATAACTAATACTACTCATATCATGTCACTATAAAGATTAAAAAGATGAAAAATGACTGAAATCATACCAGACTTGAAGACCAAGGGTTTGTAGTTAATTTTATTAAATTGAATGTATTAATTTTGCATTTATTTATAATATAAACATCTTATAAATCTTAATAATGAAAAATTCTTCTGACCTTCTTTAAATTGCTTTTAAATGCTATAATAAATTAAATGATTTATTGTAGGATATAAAAAACAGTAAAAATAAAAACGGGTTAACTTCAAACAATAGTACGGGCGGCGGTAGTCTAGCCTGGATTAGGACGCTGGCCTTCCAAGCCAGAGGTCCCGGGTTCGAATCCCGGCCGCCGCATTTTTTATTATTATTGCTATTTAGGTGTGAATTTTAATATATTTCTTATATTAAAAATTTATATATTAGTCGTAACCTTTAAATAATCAACGAACAAAAAAAGTGTATTAGCTAATACTATAATGAATACTTTTTTTGAAAAACCAGCATTATGGCATTGATAATTGGATTTGTTAATATAGGTATACGAAGCATAAAAACAATCCTAAGGACTCTTGTATTGTGATGCTATGCGACGCAATAATGGAAACATTGGCATTAGTTATTTAATTCCTCTCTTAATATAAACCTAAAATCAATTGAGTGGCAACAATAGTTCCAAAACCCCTTTTTCTATGATTTGGGCTACTATAAATGCAAACTCTGCATTTTCAATATTATGGGAAAAAGTTTCTCCTAGAACAGAAATTTCTCCTTATAGCTTTCACCTATTATTGCAAAGCTTTTTTCTTCAAATATTTTCTCTAATTGATAAAAAAATCCTTAAAAATCTATATTATATTGATTCTGAATCCAAAGATTCATAGAACTCTATTATCCCTTTTTACCATCATTTTAGCATATCTAAAATTATAACAGGTTCCTTTATCTCTATACTTAGCTAATTCATTGTACAAATTATATCACAGTATTATATTCGATAATCTATCGATTAATTCTAACTAGATTGTTGACTATTATTTAAAAAACTTAAAAATAATTTTAAATTATTCAATAGCTTTTAATATGATTATTTCTAATTAACTAAATGGTTTAAAATCATTTCTTATATTAAAGTTAACTTTTCATTAAAGATTTCATCTTTATAGCTATACTATATGGAAATTCACCTTTTTTATTTACTACGCCATCGCTATCTGCTTCTTTTGGGATTGGAAGCCCTACTAAAGAAAGCAATGTAGGAGTTACATCATATAAATTAGCATTGTTCTTTATTATGTCTTCTCCAAAAATTAGCATTGTTCCTATAACTTTATGATCTGGATAAGGATCATGTATAAGTCTTGCAAGCGACCTAGTAACTATTATATGATATTTTTCTTCATCAATGGATTCTAAAAACAGTGATGGATAATCTGGTAAATATTTTCCTTTAAATCTTTCTTCTAACTTATATATTTTTATATAATTTGATATTTTATCACCTACTAATGATTTTAAACCTTTTTCTCTAAAGTCTTCATTTTTAAAATATATAATTCTAGCCATAGAGAGCCCTCCATGATCATCATATGTAAATGGGCTATCATTCAATGTTCCAGGTTTACTTAATGTTAATAAATTATCATTCAATGTTCCAGGTTTACTTCCGTGCTTAAATATTTCTTTACTTAAATTTTCTATTATATTTTTTGCAAAGTCTTTTGTTAATAGTTGTCTCGGAGATAATCTTGGAGGCAATATTAAAGAAATTTCATCTAACATATTTTTCAAACTGAATAATATTTTTCCTTTAAAAGTTTTGGGTAAATATACATGAAATTCATTCATCAATGGAGGTAAAATGTTAACGCAAGTTTTATAAGTTCCTACACCATGATCTGAGACTAAAACAAATTTATTGGTCTTTTTAATTAATTCAGAAGCTAAATTATCAATCTCATACCATACCTTTGCTGACTTCTCTTTTACATTTAAAACTTCATAAGGATATTTATGAAAGGCTTGATCTGGAAATGGTAAAACTATAAAATATGCATCGCTTTCTATACTATTAATTGCTTTAATCGAACCTTCTATCAGCATAATTGTTCTCTGATAAGGATCATTAATCTCTGATGGAGTTTTAAAGTATTCCTTAAAATCTTGAATTAAGCTATTTGGAAAAAATTCAACTTCTGGGCCTAGAAAGGTGTCTCCTATTATATGCATTTTATCCTTACAGCAAATGCTTTTAATAGGCCATGTAAGAGGATAATTTATCAAAGTAACTTCTAAGCCTTTATATGCCATGTCTTCAAATACTCTAGGAAAAGTTATATCACTTGAAACATAGGGTCTTGAATAATCTTCTCCCATTTTTCCCTTATAATATTTTGTAAAGCCCCAAATTCCATGCTTTGCAGGATTAACGCCAGTAGCTATACTAGTCCAAGCAACTGGTGTTATTGGAGGCATTGAATATAAAGGAAATAGCTTCCCTTTAGAAATCAAGTATTTTAAATTTTTTAAATTAAGTTTTTTAGTAGCTTTTATTAATAATGATGGAGGCAATCCATCTAAACCTAAAAATGATATCTTTTCTTTACTGACCAAATTATACCCCTTATAGATTAAATTATTGAGTAGGTTTAAAACATCTTATATAAAAATATTTCAGTAATGATTTAAATTAAAACTTTGTAATTTAATTTTGCAATATTAATTTATTGTAAGTCTTATTTAAGTTCAAAGAAATTATATGCATAATTAAGACAAAAAAGAATGTTATTTCTTTAGTATTTTGTATGCTCTTTGCCCGCTTATTATTATTGGCATATTTTTCTTTACTTTGAATTTTTCTGCCAAAACATCACATTTTGCTCTAAATAAATGAAGTGAATCTAACTTTACTTCATTCTCTAAATATGCTTCCAAATTCGCTATACCTTTAGAAATAATGAAGCCATCATTTAAGTATTTAATAGGCGAGTAATTCCCAGGAGTCATAATATCAAACTTTATATCATCGCTAGAAGAAATATCGATTTCATAAGGCTCTTCTCTAATAACTAATTTGACTTCAAATCCATGTGCTTTTAACGCTTTAACTAACAAAAAATCTATATAAATTTCACCTGAATTATCAGCAACAAAATATATTGTTCTATTTTTCGATAAATTAATATCATCATAGATCAATGGTTTTTCCCATATAGCTTCTTTTAAATCTAATGGCTCAAAACCCAATACATGCGTATCTATTATATTTGCAGCGGCGCTGAATTCCATAGCTAATTTATAATCCCAACTATTTTTAACCAAATTTTCTTCAATTACCTTTGCTATTTTCCTACCTAAATCATTTAAAAATAGTTTCATCTCTTTATATGGACTTTCTTTATTTGTTAACTTTATTATTTCTTTAAAAGATATTGAGAACATTTCATCCCTGCTTAGATTACTGTTTAAAATTTTTGAAATACTTTCTAAAATTAATGGGATTTTTTCATCATTATTTAATTTAATCAAGTCATTAACTCTATTATTAATTAGACATAATTTACATCTTTTGTCAATCAACATAATTATTTATCGCCTCTGAAACAGCTTTTATATCATGAAAATCTATGTCGCCCATTAAACCTATTCTAACAGCTTTATTAGATAGATTACCAATGCCATTTGCTATTGTATATCCTTTTTCTTTCAAATCATTTATTATTTCTTTTACATGATTAGTATAAAATGATGCAACTGTATTACTTCTAAAAATTTCATTATTTACAATAGGCTTTAATTTAACTGAATTATAAAGGATTCTTGATCTTTCTTCGTGAATCTTAGTATAATTATTAACTCCCATATTTAAAATGTAGTTTGTTGAATATTCTAATCCAGCAATAACATTTATAGGAGGAGTATATGGGGTTTCACAATTTGGTTTCATTTTCAAAAATTTTTTTAAATCCATGGAAGGCGGTACATTAGAATTATTATCTGGATTTTTATTAATATAAATTATAGATGCTCCTGGTATTGAAAGAAATGCTTTGTGAGACGCAGTAGCGATAACATCTATTTCTTTATTTATATTTTCAGCAGGAATTCCTGATACACTATCAACTAATAGCAATGCCCCATATGATGAAGCTATATCTTGAATTTTTTCTATAAATCTATTGGTGATTCCTATGCTCGTTTCATTATGAACCATTGCTATAGCCTTGACTTTGCGCATAATTTTAATTTTTTCTTCTATTAAGTCTGGTAAAGGAAGTGAACCAATTTCGCTAGTTATTAATTCAACTATAGCCCCTCTAGATTTAAGTGAATCTCCAAGTCTTTTGCTAAATTCTCCTATATCAATTAATAAAACTTTATCATTAGGCTTAATATAATTATAAACCATAGTATCAATAGAAAATGTACCAGTTCCAGGTAAAATTATAGCATTTCCTTTTATAATTTTCTCAAGATTCTCTATAACTTTTTCAAGTAATTTTTTAAATTCTTCTGATCTATGAAATCCTGGTTGTCTACTTATATGAGTTAAAACTTCTTTGGGTAATTGTATTGGTCCTGGTGTAAGGTATTTCATATGTTTTTCACCGCTTCTATTACGTTTTTAGCAAATTCCTCCGTTAATCTATCCATAGCTTCTTTAGTTTCTGACCCTATATGAGATGTTACAATGACATTTTCCATTGATATTAAATTCTTAAATAAATCATCCTTTGGAGGTTCTTGCTCTAATACATCTAAGCCAATTCCTTTAAAGCGATGTGCATGACTAATTAAAGCTTTAGTATCTATTACTTCACCTCTACTTGTATTAATTAAGATTGAATCATCTCGAATTAATTTTAAAGTTTTTTCATTAATCATGTGATAGGTTAAACTTGTTAATGGAACGCTTAATGAAATTATATTACTCTTCTCTAATAATTCGTTTAATTCAACTTGTTTTCCATCATATTTTTTTAATTCATCTCTTACATCAATAATATCATTTGCTACAATTTTCATATTAAAGGCGCTTGCATATTTTGCCGTTGCTTTTCCTATTCTTCCTAAACCTACTATTCCTAATGTTTTATTTGATAATTCATTTCCTAAAATTTTACCTTTTGGCCATTCTCCATTCTTCACCATTTCGATTATATTATATAATTTTCTCTCTAAAATAAATATCATTGATATTATAAGTTGAGCAACACTTTCGCTTGGTGCATTTGGCGCATTTATAATTTTTATGCCCTTTTTCATTGCATATTCAATATCTACATTATCCAAACCTACTCCAAACCTAGCTAAATATTTTAATCTATTTGAGCTATCTATTATTTCTTTGTCTATTTTCAACCTGCTTCTGAATACAAGTATATCATAATTATTTAAAACCTTAATAATTTCTTCCCGAGAAATACCAGGATTATAATTTACTTTAACACCGTTATTCCTTAACAAAAAAACTAACCTATCTGGAACGCTATCAACCACGAGTGCGTCGACAATTACGAACACCTCTCTTTGTTCTCACTTATTGTTTAAGTATATAAACTTTTCCCACTAAAAATTAATATTCTAACTTTCAAAAATATTCTATTTGATTAAAATAACTGCTCGTCAATAAAATCCTACAGCATTCTAGTTCCTTAATAGTAATATCAACAACTTTAAACTTCTCTCTATGTAAAGGGCTACTCAAAACTATGGTATGGTATTCCCCATTTTCTCCTAAAGGATCCGCATTATCTTTTTTTGCTAAATCAATAAACCAATCTATATTGCTTTTGTCAATAACCTTTCCAACGCTTTCCCTCAATTTTTTAGGTCTTGCTCCCAAAACTTTAAATAAATAATTTTCATTTATATCCTTCATAAGAATTTCTAGCGTATCTTGACCCCACAAAGGCTCTTTAAGCTTAGCCCCTGCCTCATTTACTAACTTTTCCATATATTTTAAATGATCCTCAACATAGACATCCCCTGCAACCAATGTATCAACATTAAGCTTTTTTAGCAGTTCTACAGTTTCATTAAATTCCTTCCCTTTATGAAGCCTTTTAACAATTATTGGGACTCCAATAGCTGAAGCTGAAGCAATTGTAGATTGCAAGTTAACTATGTGAGGGCTTGGTTCTGGAAATTCATAGATCAAAAATAAAAAAACATCAATCGGCCATTCCAATTGTGCTGCTCTAAGACCGTCTTTTCCGCCTGAAAACATAGATATCTTAACCATAATACACCCCACATCTAAAAATAATATAGCTGCATTTAATCTATTACTTAATATTTATATATAGCTCTACTTTTTTATCTTTTAAATAATTTAATGCTATTTTATATATTTTTTCTAAGGGCGCCTTTCCATGATAAACATCTTCTTCGAATTCCATATTTAATCCCATTTTCAATCCAATTTTATAAGCTGGTGAATTTTCTGCATGAAAATAAGCTTCCATAATCTTAATACCTCTAATATATGAGCCTAAAATTAAAAATGCTGCTACTATAGTTCCTAAACCTCTTTTTCTATGTTGAGGGCTAACTATAAAAGCAAGCTCGGCACTTTCAATACTATATGAAAAATTTTCACCCAATGCAGCTATATTTTTTTCTTCATCCTCTCCTATTACTGCAAATCCGTACTTGTTTTTTTCTCCGAATATTTTTTCAACATGAGATGAAAAATCTCTATAAAAGCTTAGAAACCTAAAGTATATTGATTCATTGTCCATTGATTCATAGAATTCTATTATTTTTCTTTTATCTTCTTTGCTTGCATATCTAAAGGTATAATTAATACCTCCATCTTTGTATTTTCCGAGTATATTGTCCAAAATATATCCCAGAATATATATAAATTCTGTGATATTTATTTTTATTTCAAAAAGGTTTTGATTTAAGCTGCTTGCGGTTGAATAACTTCTTGAGATATTTCACTGTGTATAATTTGAGTTGGGCAACTTTGAACAGCGGCATCTATGCAATCTTTCAAATCATCTGGTACAAATCCCTCTGATATATTATTAGCGTCTTTTCTCCACTTTGCAATTACATTTGACTTCCCATCTACATCTGACATCTCAAATACGTCTCCACAAAGACTTACACACACCATATCAGCTATGCAATTATCCCTAGGATCAATCCATACTCTTAGGGTCATGTTATTCACCATTTAGTTTTTATAAATCAAAAGCTTTTATCTAAATGCAAATATTTTTAAATAATCGAAAAATAAAAATATATACTCTATAAACTTTTATCTTAAACCCTAAAAATAAAAATATTAATACGCAACTTTTAAAGTGTCAAGCCTGTAACTTTTATGCTAAAAAATATAATAAAACCAATATACTCTTTTTAAAAGTACTAAAATTAAGTAGGGTGGGAGGGTGGGTATTAAACTATATAAAGACAATTGGATGTACAGCTTCATACCATACAACGTAGCCATGGGACCGTTATCAACATTAATTACATTGCAAATTTTAAAACTAGGAGGCAATGTAATAGATGTAGCTTATGCAATTTCATTAGCAAACTTAACTGGTATAATTGGTTCCCTAATATGGGGGTTTACTGCTGATTATTTCGATAGGAAAAAGCAGATACTGATAAGCTTTTTAACAGTAGGGATATCGTTACTTCTCATATCATACGTCAAATCTATTGAATCTATAGAATTAATATACTCATTGTTGGCTTTTTTAAGCTCAGCTAGCGCGACCCCTATATCTTTACTAATAATGAGCACCGTGAGAAAAGACTTATGGACACCTGCATATGCTAAGCTAAATTATTTGTCTTCGATCGGATATTTAATTGGCTTAATCAGTTCATCTATTTTAGCTTTTTATTTTAAAATCAATGAGATATTGCTAATAATGGGATTTCTAGTTCTCATGTCATTCGGTTTATCATTATATTTTCTACCTAAACCTGAATTACATATAGAAAGAACTGCTTTACTTCATAATTTGGAATCTTTCTTAATCAGATTGAAACAGATCCCAACAATTTTTATTCACTTGCCTTCCAAGCATTCATTTAAAATATTTTCTTTGTCTAGATTGAAATCACTACCATCAGCTTATGTCCCTTTACTATATATAGGTATGTTCCTATTTTATATAGCATCAGGTATATTTAACACAGAATATCCAGCAGGCCTTAAAACAGGTGGTCTTTCAAATAGCTTAGTATTAATGATATTTTCTATAGGAATGGTTTTCCAAATTATTTCTTATTATATTTCACCTAAAATCATTAATAGGTTTGGTAAGGCTAAAAGTTCTTGGATGTCTCTATTATTAAGAGGTTCTTCATACTTCATGATAGGGTTATTAACAGTATTAATAGCTAATAAAATTTCACTTATATTAACAGGAGTAATTTTCTATCCATTAGCTGCAGGTATAGCCTTTTCCATATTTTACACTTCAACTAGTATAATGATTTTTGAAATAGCCAGAAGCGGTAAAGAAGGCTCTACTTTAGGAGTCTATAGCACTTTAACAGGTATAGCTACCACATTTGGTTCATTCATATCTGGTTATATGGCTAGATACATGGGTTTTGGGCTAACATATATAGTTGCTGCTCTTATACTATTAACAAATGTATTTGTATTTAAGACCATTGAAAGGATACCAAGATGATCTTCATGTTAATTTATTAACAGAGGTTTTAACTAATAATTGGCGAAAGAATTGAAAGTAAATGAATTAGCGCCTAAAAGCGCTGTTGAGGAAATAAGTGTAAAGGTCATAAAAATATCGGAACCCAGGAATGTTTTCGGTAAAGATGGTATGTCGCATAAGGTTTCTGATGTATTGGTTGGAGACGAGAGCGGTACAATAATTATGACTCTATGGGATAACTCTGTAAATAAAGTAAAGGAAGGAGAAACAATAAAAATTCAAAACGCCTTTGTTTCAACATTTAAAGGAAGCATGAGATTATCATTAAATAAAAGTAATGGTTCTATAACCGTATCTGAAAAAGAAATAGAAAATGTAAATACTAATAACAATATGTCAGATAGGGTAGTCGAAGAAGAAAGAAGAAGTTATGGAGGTTATGGTAGAAAACCTTCTTATAAAAAGAGATACTAAACAATAAAACTTTATATTTTTACTTTATTTTCTATATTATTAGTGATTAGATTGGAGGAAAAGTTAAATTCCCTTTTATCTATGGGAGCAGATTTTGCAGATATAAGATACATGAAAAGTAAAACGCTAGTTGCTAATAGCAGTGAAATAAGAAACATAATTTCTAATAATGGAATATCAGAAGGCTATGCGGTAAGAGCATTATATAAAGGAAATTTTGGTTATAAATTTACAACAAACTTAAATATTATTGATTTAAAAGACGTACTATCATTAGCCATAGGTAATGGAGAAACAAATGTTTATAGGCTTAAACCAAAAAAAGACAAAGTCATTATAAAAGAAAAGCATCCAAATAACAAAAAAGCTAAAGAAATCATTGAAGACTTATCAAAAATCAAAGAAGAAATACTTAATGCTGAGAAAAGGATTAAGTCAATTAATGTAAGGTATTCTGAAAATTCTGTTGAAAAATTTTATTTAAGCAGCGATGGTAGAGATATCGAAACAAAATATAAAATATCATCATTATCAATTTCTGCAGTAGCTAGAGAAAACGATATAAATGTAAGCTCCCATATTTCTTTATCAACATATTTGGGGTACCCTTTGGAAGTTTTTGATATAAATGAATCTATAAACAAGCTGTTAAATAAGGTATCTATGCAGCTAAAAGGAAAACCGGCTAAAGCTGGAGAAGCAAAAGTTATTTTATCTCCAGAAGTGAGTGGAGTTTTCGCTCATGAAGCATTAGGCCATTTAGCTGAAGCAGATCTTGCTATATCAGGCATTTTAAGTAAGCTTAAAGGTAAAAAAATATCTAAAGATATTGTAAATGTTTCCGATTCCCCATATTTGGATTACCCTACTGCTATCGGAATAACACCATACGATGATGAAGGCGTCGAAGGTAGAGAAGTGAAGATAATAGAGAATGGTATAGTTAATGAGTTTATGAACAATAGAACTTATGCTCTATATACAAATGAATTACCATCAGGCAATGGCAGGTCTGAAGATTTTAGAAGCACCGTATTAATTAGAATGAGAAACACCTATTTTAAACCAGGAAAATCTGACTTATATGAAATGATGGAAGATATAAAAGATGGATATCTGATGAATTCTGTTCTTGGAGGTCAAACAAGTCCCGATGGGACTTTTCAATTTGGTATAGAGGAAGGATATAAAATAGAAAACGGAGAAATTAAATATCCTTTAAGAAATGTTGGAATTGCAGGATATACTCTAGAAACTTTATCTCAAATTACAGATATTTCAAAGGATTTTGATGTCTGGCCAGGAATTTGTGGTAAAATGGGACAAAGTGTATATGTAGGTACTGGAGGTCCTTATGTAAAAGTTGAGAAAATCAAGGTAGGTGGTTCTAATGAATGAAAAAGATATAGATTATATAATAAAACGCGCCTTCAAAGATAATATAGAAGCGGAAATTTTACACGTAAAAATTAAAGTCTATGAAATATCTAAAGAAAAAATGGAACAACATGGTATGGTATACGAAGAAGACGGTTATGGCTTAAGAATTATAAAAAATAAAAAACTAGGCTTTTCTTATGGAAATAAGATATCAGATGATCTATATGATTTAGCTATAAGTTCTGTTGATGCCGGAAAAGAAGATGAAGCTAATGTTTTATCTTATGATTCAAAAAAAGTTAAAGTTGATGGGATATTTGATGAAAATACCTTAAATCCAATTGATAATTTGAAATACTACATAGAATCATTGAATTCAATCTCTGATAAGGTTAATTTTATTAACCAAAGGGCTGTTGCAGGATATACAACTATTGAAGTTAAGAACACTCTTGGTTTGGATTCACAATCAAAAACATCATTTATATGGATAGGAGGTGTTGCCAATTATCTCGGAGAAGAAGTAGGCCCAGAAATCTATGAAGGTGAATCTTCAAAATTCTTTAATAAGATTAACATAGAGAATATATTAAATAACTTAATTCTAAAAATAGACCTAACTAAAAAAAGAAGAAAATTTGAAAGAAATAATAAAAAGAATATAGATATTATATTTACGCAGAAAGCCATAAATGAGCTTATAGTTCCATTACTTACTTCTGGGATAAGTTTGGAAAATTATTATAGAAACAGAACGCCTTTTAAGTTGAATGATACATTTGAATCAAAAATTAGTATAACAGACGATCCATTAATACCTTATTTACCTTGGTCAAGAGAGATTGATGGAGAAGGGCTACCATCTTTAAAAGCTGAAATAATAAAAAATGGTGTTTTAATAAAGTATCTTTCTAATACTTATTGGTCAAAAAAGGCTAATATGGAAAATACGCATTCGGCTTTCCGATCCTTTAATTCATTACCTAGTATTTCAACTAGTAATTTAGTATTCGAAGGAAAATCTTTTAAAGATAATGATGCAATATATATAGACCAAGTTCAAGGAGTTCACACAAGTAATTTTGATACAGGAGATTTTAGCGTCTCAGCCAACGTCTCTTGGGATAAAAATGGAGGGTTTAGAGAAATTATAGTATCGGGAAATATAAAAGATTTATTGAATAAAATAATAGGCTTTAGTAATGATGTTATATCATACGATAAAGTATATTCTGGTAAAATGAAAGTATCGGGATTAAGCATTACATAAATTAATTAGCTCTTAAAGTGTAATATTAATTGGTGGAAATTTGATTGTAAAATTTTTTATAAATAAAGAGAAACTAAAGTTTAACGAAGCCCAAGCATTTACTGAAGAAATGATAAAAAATTTGTTTAGAGAAGTTGATTCTACATACATTTTTTTAACTTATTTGAAAGAGGCTGGAAATTCTATAGGACTATATTATAAATATAATAATAAGAGAGAAGTTTATAGAAGGTTAACAGGAGGGCCTGAAATAAACTTCTATGATGACTATGAGTATATAACTATTTTGACAAGCAGGATCGAAACGCTTAAGAAAATTCACGATAGAGCTAAAAATATAGCTAAATGTATATCTGGAAATGAGCCATATGGAGGAATCTCAATATCAAGAGATAAGAAACTCTTGTACGGTATAACAAAGATAGGAAATGTTGGATTAATTGAAATAATAACAAATAATAATACCGAAGACTTTAAATGGTGTATAAAACAATTATTAGAAAATGTTAGTGAAGAAAAAATAAATGTTAAGCCAACCCAAGAAATTGCTAATTCATATTTAAAAGATAGTTGGATTCTTTATGGAAATAAAACTTATAACATTTATTCTTCATCAAATAATAATGGATTTTTCATTAACTTAAATGCAAAAATTAAAGACGACTATATTGAGCATATATTGCTTACTGGAAATTTCTATGCATCCCCTCCAATGGAGCCCCTAAACGCAATTTTAGCCTTAGAAGGGACGCCTATTAATGAAGTTTATTTTTATGGAGTAAAAGCGAGATTTAAAAAAATCGAAATAGAAGGAATAAATAGAGATAATGTTTTTTACGCATTAGATAATCTTTCTGACCTCCTCCACGCCCTTAAGGGCGAGGGTTCCCTGAGGTCTTAAGGGTTACACCCCTTTTACGGGTGCTACTCTGTTATGTTCTACAATAAAAGATAGGGGTTTCTTTATTGATGATAATACTTTACCTGTTGCTTTCTTTAATATGTTTAAAGCTCCATTTAAATCAGAATGAAGTTTATGTTTTAATGGACAATTAATGACTCCTCTAGGATTTCTTTTAACTTCTACATT
>OFEH01000068.1_pt1 | contig 39476 bp, 42 predicted proteins | sample 1521031 | NCBI WGS metagenome assembly OFEH01 (sample SAMN05518350, study PRJEB24110) | hypersaline lake metagenome | isolation source: Grendel Spring, Yellowstone National Park, Wyoming, USA | place: USA:Grendel Spring, Yellowstone National Park, Wyoming, USA | collected 2011-11-16
AAGACCCGACAGAAGATGAAGGATGATTAGGCACGCCGACATGAGGGGAAACGGGGCAAAAACCCATGGCCCAATGATTGCTTGATACCGGCAATAAGGGCATGTAACAACCAAGGGGCATGTGGTTGTGATTTTTCTTTCAATTTTTCCCTTCAGAAATTTATGAAGGAAAGAGTTGAAAATGAGGTTATGTTTGGTGTGGCACGATCTTGGTTGTTGTTTTGGGTTTTGTTGGGTTTGGTAGTTTTTATAAGTAGGTTGTTTATCCTATTTCGATGGTTCGTTGGGGTGTTGTTTTTGTTGTGTTGTCCCTGGGTGCTGCGGTTGAGGCCTTTGTTTATTCTATTGCGTATATTGCCTCTGGTTGGGTTTCTGTTCCTAGGTACCTGGTGGCCCTGCTCTCTGTTTGGCCTCCCCTCTGGTTGTTGGTTGGTGGTGTTGTTTTTGGTCCTTTGGCTGATTTTGTTGGTAGGAGGGGTGCGATGTTTGTTTCATTGGTGTTCTATGTGGTTGGTGCCCTGGGCCTAATCCTAGGCACGGGTTACGTCCTGGTCCTCGCCTTCCTGGCCCTGCTGCTACTGGCGATTGGTGGTGATTACAACACCATACTCACTGCGATGCATGAGTACTTCTCTGGTGATGTTCGTGGTTCCCTGGCTTACTTGATACTTAACTTCACGAACCTCGGTGGCGCCCTGGCGTCAGCCCTAGCCCTCTTGTCAGTGTCTGTCGCCATGCAGAGGCTTGCCCTTGGTATGACGCTTGTGGTTGCCATAATCACGCTCTACATGCTCAGGTCTAGGATACCCGAGTCACCGCTCTGGATCGCCCGTCGCGACACCACTAGGGCGCGCTTGGAGGGTCGTGGTGTGGGTATTGCGCTACCTCCCCTATGGGTCAGGGTTGTCGTGGGTGGTCTCATTGGTTGGTCCTACACGGCTGGCTTCACATTGCTAGCCCTCACCCTGGGCCCATACTACCTCCCAAGCCTCACCAACTGGTTAATCCTCGTGTTCTCGTTATCCTCCTTCATCTCCGGGCTACCAATAAGCCTCATTGCGGATAGGGTTGGTAGGAGGCCCACGTTATTGTTGTCGTCCCTTGGCACCGTAGCTACCCTAACGGTCATGGACCTATTCATTAACGCGTTGATTCACGCCCAACCCCTATTTTGGGCCCTCTTCATAGTGTTCTCAGTACTGGTCAACACCTATTTCCTAACTGAGGATGTTTTGAAGTCTGAGTATTGGGTTACCAGGCGTAGGGGCTCGTTAACAGCCCTCGTTAGGGTCATCTCGCTGGGTGGTTCAATACCCGTGATCTTCCTATCATCATACCTACCAATAGGCGCTTACCTAATTGTTGATACTGCAATATTTGGCGTTGGGTTAGCCGCCTCACTGGCCTGGTACTTAATTGGCGTAGAGACCGGTAAAGGAGTTAGTGTAGAGGCTTGGGACCATGGGTGACTCGGTGGATTTACTTGTAATCTCGGACTGCGTGTTGGACATATACTATATCGTGGATAAACTGCCGATAAGCCCTGGCGACATCTCGATAGCCAGGGAGGTGGCGGTATCACCAGGCGGCGCCTGCAATGTCGCTATTATAGCCAGGAAGCTCGGCCTAAGGGTTTCGGTTGTGGATAGGGTTGGTAATGACTTATTCGGTGACTTATTAATCAGGGAATTAGAGGAGGCAGGTGTTGACACAAAACTCCTCAAACGCATTAACGGGCCCACAACCATATCCAATAATATAATTGGCGGCGAAGGACATGCCTTCCTAGGCTATGTTGGGGTCAACGCGGACCTCGGCATTGACGACCTAGACGCACAAGTATTTAATGGCGTAGATGCCGTTTATGTTAGTGGGTTTAATGCATCAATCTCGCGTAAAGCCGCTAGGGAATTATTAAGGATAGTGAGTCTCATTAGGAATTACCCAGTGATGCTATTCCTCGACGTTGGGCCAGCCCGTGATAACCTAGACATTGTAATGGCCATGGTTAGGCAGGCTGATGTTGTCTTCATGAATAGGGAGGAGGCCGGTAGGCTCTTTGGCGATTCATTACCCAGTACCATTAACTCCCTGGCTAGCCTTGGAATCAATGCTGTAATTAAACTCGGAAATGATGGGGCGATACTAATACATAAGGGCAAGACCAGGCACTGCAAACCATACACACCCAGCAGGATTATAACCACCGTGGGGGCTGGCGACACATTCAACGCCGCCTACATAGCTGGCACGATCAAGGGCCTAGATCCTGAGGAGGCATGCGACCTAGGTAATAGGGTAGCCTCAATGAGACTCAACTACCTAACACCCAAGGATCTACCAGACCTTAGGCACATGGTGAATTACTAGTAGATCTCATGTTAATCATGGTTGGAATACCCTCCGGTTAGCATTAATACTAATTATGAACATGCATTAACCGTGGCGAACCCGTGCGAATTTGCATGTACGGACCCAGCAATACGTACCCAATATGTAATGGTAAGCACAGGTTAGTTAGGGATGAGGATGAGGGAAGCGTGTATATTTACGATCAAACAGGCAATAGGTTAGGCACCATAGATTTGAACGCTGACGTTAGTAGGTTGAGGAAAGTCTAACGTAACACCTTGTATTTTCCGTACCGTTTTGCTGCGCGGTAAATCCTCAAACCTAAGCTGCTCTCTGATGTTTTTTGATCATGTGCACCGGAGCCCTCTTGGGTAGGTCCTCTAGGACTATGGCGCCCTTGGTTTCAAGGACCTCCTTAACGATAAGCCTAGCCAACTTCCTCTTGGTGGTATAATTTATAGCTCAATGATGGCACTATGGACACACTTATACCTTAAGTAGGAAATGATTTATAAGTCCTATACGGTTTTTATAAGTATGGAGTTCTTAAAAAATCATGCATTGGATTTCTTAAGTTACGCTAGACTTCTACTACGTGATGGTAGATATAATCTGTCATTATTCTCATTGGAGCAAGCATTACAGCTAGGTTTAAAATACTACATTTCTAAATTGACGGGTTCTTTCCCGAAAACGCATGATGTAGTAGACTTATTAAAGAGAATCATAGAACTTACGGGAAACAAAAAACTCAAAGAGATCTTAGACGCAGAAATCCCTACCTTAAATTTATTAAAACAAGCTTATATTGCCTCAAGATATTTACCTATCAATTATGATAAAGAGGCCGTTGAAAAGGCATTAAGCGTCGTTGAGGCGATATTAAATGAGCTGGGAATATCTTAAGAGGAAGTGGGACGAGAGGAAAGAATTCCTCAATAACGCTAGGCATTATGTGAGGTTGATTAAGGAGGTCTGCGTTAAGAAGGTAGACCCGGAATGCAGAGTAATACTCTTCGGCTCTGTTGCAAGGGGTAATTATAGAGATGACAGCGATGTGGATGTGTTAATAATTACTGACAAGGCTAAAGGCATATGGGATAAGGTAAACATTGAGGTTATTATCGAGAGAGAATTAAACATAGGAGATCCATTCGAATTCCATGTAGTAACAAATAGTGAATATGAAAATTGGTATAAGAAATTCATAGACATTTACGAAGAATTTTAGCGAGCTAATCCCCTTCAGAGTAGGGAAAACCCTAAGCAAAGTTTCAATTAACCACTGAAACGCGCCGATTTTGTATAGCCGATATCTCTCATCTTGGAAGGGACGAAGATCCCCTCATCCAAAAGGATCATCGTTCCCACCATCGGCTCGACTCTCACTTGACGGGCAGTAGGGGCGTCAGAACTTCCCTTAAAGGAGGTGTATGGGTTTCCCGCATATTCAAAAGTGGTTGCGCGAGATTGGTTTTTAAAGCGTTAGGGGCACCCTAACGATAATGACACAACAACGATCCACTAATTACAGAACTAGTGTGCTTGGGTTGACCTCGATTGGTCATTTCATAAATGATGGTAATATGTGGTTGATACCGGGCATCATACTGCCTGTTCTCAATCAGGTCGGTGTTAACTACGCAATTATTGGGTTACTCTCGGCATTATATGCAGCGGTGTCTGCGTTGGCGAGCCCGTTGGTGCCCATGAGCATTAGGTGGCTTGGTGGGCATATGAGGGCCATGGCTCTCGGGATGTTCCTTTGGGCATTCGCCATAGGGCTCTCCGCAATTGGCTTCCTGGTGCACGACTTATTTCTCGTGTATGTAGGTGTTGTGTTAGCCGGTGTTGGTGCCGCGTATTACCACCCAATAGGTAGTGCCCTACTCTCAGCAACATATGGTGGAAGTGCGGGTGCGGCGTTAGGCATAAATGGTGCCTTCGGGAGCCTAGGTAGGACGCTGTATCCACTAATTGGTTCAATACTTGTTTTTGCAGGTGCCGTGAGTGCTGTGTATAATCTATGGATTCTGGCTCTCATGACAGGCGTTGTGGGTGTCGGTGTTTTCATGTACGGTATCTACAGATTCGATATCTCGACCTACGAAAGAAGGGGTGGTAAGGGTGACCCACCATCAAGTACTAATGCCCTTAGAGCCTCAATAATGCTGATCGCCCTGCTCTTCCTAATAACATTGCTCAGAAACACTGCCGGCCAGGGTGTACAGACGTTCCTGGGCATATACATTAACAAGGTGCTTGGGATAAAATTGAGCGTGAATTACGGTGAAATCCTGTCCATACTATTGGCCTCAGCAATAATAGGGCAACCAATCCTCGGCTGGTTAAGTGATAGGGTTGGTAGGAGGTTGATCGCTTCCCTCTCAACCTTCGCCTTCGCAATACTCTTCATAGTATTCATATACACGGGCAACCTAGTGGCAGCATTCTTTGCAATAATGTTTGTACTAAGCAACTTCCCACTAATAATGGCTGTGCTCGGCGATTTATTCCCGAGGGAACAGGTTAGTTGGGCTACATCGATTGTTTGGAATGGCGCCGTGACTGGCGGTAACGTCCTTGGCTCACTGATAACGGGCCTGCTGGCCCAGTACTTCGTGCCGATATATGGTGAGGTTGGTGCCCTGGAGCACGCATTGTTAATAATGATGATTCTAGCATTCATATCAGGTGCACTGTGGTTAGCAGTCCCCAAGCCACCTAAGAGGACCAGGGTACCACTTTTTGGCTGATTAAACGTAAATTAATACATTAAAGGTACCCACCCTAATTAATGAGTGATGGCCAGGTTCAAGTTCCCAAACGATGTTGAACTGGAACTGATGAAGGGCGATATAACGGAGGTTGAGGCAGACGCCATAGTTAATGCGGCAAACTCGTACCTGGAGCATGGAGGCGGCGTTGCCGGCGCAATTGTTAGGAGGGGTGGTTACGTGATCCAGGAGGAATCCAGGGAGTGGGTTAGGAAGTACGGCCCTGTACCTGTGGGCGGCGTGGCAGTGACCAGCGCAGGCAGGCTTAAGGCTAAGTACGTGATACATGCGGTAGGCCCTAGGTGCGGCGTCGAACCTATTGAGAAGCTTGGTGAAGCAGTCATAAACGCGTTGAGGAAGGCTGAGGAGCTTGGCTTAAACAGCATTGCTTTTCCAGCCATAAGTACGGGAATATTCGGTTGCCCATACGATACAGCGGCCCGGATTATGGCTGAGGCCATCAAAAATGAGGCACCTAGGTTAAGGAGTTTGAAGAGGATAATAGTGTGCCTATACACGGATGATGCGTTTAACGCGTTTAATAACGTATTTAACGAGGTACTCGCAAGCTTCAAACTCACGACTTAGATCAGCAGGGTGTGTTCATATCACGGCTCAACAATCCTGGCTCTCATCATTAAAAACCACCGAGTTAAATGGGTATTAAAATTACGTGATCATCAGTAAGGGGTGATTTCATCAATGTTCAGGCCGGAAACCTTCGCATCACTTGCATTACCAAGAGGCGGCTTACTTTAAATACTTATGTCGCGCAACTTTTATTAATTACAATCAATTTCTCTTCATAATATGAAGACCTGGTTATTAGTAGTACTAGCCTTCGTGGCTGGGCTTAGTGGCATGGCTGTGGCAGCAAACATGAATGGTGTTTTGGCATACATAAGCTACCACCTAGCAATACCGCCACCACCAACATACACCGTGGTCTCGGCATACATAAACCTAGGCAACCTAACGCCAGGTGAAAGCGGTACCGCAAGCGCTACCGCCCAATTATACGTTACCTCCCCGGGCTACTTCAGGGTGAAGCTTCATCACGAGGGTATGGATGATGTTTTCAGCAACTTCACAGTAGTCATCACAATAGGTAATCAAACACTAACACTTAATTTACACAGGGATGAAGCGATTGTGTACCTGGCACCTGGTAACTATACCGTGTCAATAACCGTGTACTACACAGTTAAGCCTAACCCACACGGTCCACCCAATGTTGTTAACAAGCCACTAATAACCATAAAACCCGCAGGCGAGCATGAGCATGAAGAGACAAGCAATAACAGCACAAATGCCCAGGGTAACGAGGAAGAAGATTAGTTAGTATTTAGTATAATGAATGTAGGTTTTTCACTTCAAAAACAGGGCTTTTACCTAGTTATTTTTACCTAACGGGTTTCTGCTTCTTACCCAGCAAAACAGCCTTTAAACTAACCCCATTAACCATTATAACCCTAAACCTAACACCGGGCAGGTCGCCATAAGCCCTACCCTCAGGCCCACCAATCCTCTCAATAATAACCTCATCATGCTCATTAATCACATTCAAACCACCATCCCACGGAACGAACGCTGTAACCACCTTTCCATTCTTCGTAATTTGGACCCTCACGCAATTGCCCGTAACGAAGCCATTGGCTACGAAGTTGTGGTGCTCACTCTCTGTCGTGACATCCCACAACCTATCACTCCAGTTCACGGGCCTCACCTCAGCAACGACATCCCATACAAGCCCTGACTTGCCAAGCCCCAGCGTGGCCTCATTAACCCACTCATTGAATGGCGCCAACCTAGCTGTCCTACCCACATACTTACTATTCCCAATACCCCTCAACCACTTATACACCGTAGCCCTACTAATGCCAAACCACCTACTCCTAACGATTCTAATTATTTCGTCACTAACGTAACCACTAGAGGCAAGTTCTCTGGTGAATCTATAGGCCTCAACATACCTCTGCCTATCAATAACCTTCCTGCGCAGGTACTCGTAAGCCAATAAGGCTAGGAAGTCACGCTCCCTATCGTATGCATAACCAATCTTACCAAAGAACCTCATCAAGTTATCGGTATTGCTAAGTATGCTTATGCCAAGCCTAACCGTCCTGGTACCATCCTTCCTAACCACACCGGGGCGTCTAGATATTGCCGAGGTCTCGACACCGAACTCCGAGAGTAATGCCTTAATGTCGCTTAGGAATTCGACACCCTGCTCAACCACGTCCTCGGCCTTGTGAATAACGAGGGTTGGTGGTTGGAAGGTCCTACCATTCCTACCAACCCTAGGCCTCTCCAACTCACTACCGAAGTATGCGGCTAGGAACTCGGCCTTAACATCCAGCGGCGCCTCCATGATCCACCTCGGCACTCTAAAGCCCTGGACAGCCTTATCACCAACGGGTACACCCAACGCCTTAAAGAATGTGAATAGTGCTATGGAATTCACAAAGACAACGTAGGACCTACCCCTAATCACCTGGGTCAACCCATTGCTCCAGGTAACCGTGCTCTCCCTATAATACTCGTTAACCCTTGAGACCCTAAACCCAAGCTCAGCCAAATCCTGGGTTATTTCCTCGAGGTCCTCAAGGTCCCCACTAAAGGCTATCCTACCCTCATACCCATTACCACCTCTAACGTAGCTTAACGACCCATCACCAAACAGATGCCCGACAAGCCTGGCAATCCTATAGATATTCCTATTATTATACTTAAGTGGAAGTAGGCCAAGCCCCCTGAGCTTACTTATTATTTCATCAACCTTCGAATTCGGCGGTGCAGCCCTCCTAATGTCCTCCTCAGTCAGTACGACCCTATCATCGTTAGGGGCTGCGGCGTCGATAGGCTCCCTGGGGTACACGGCAACGTAATCGCCAGGCCTAACATCCTTAAGCGGAATCACACCCCTGCCAGTGTATATTGGGTGATCCCCACTGGCTATCAGTCTCCTACCATAGATGGTCCTCAACTCGTAAACCCCATCCTCCTTAAACTCCTCAGGCTCTATGTAGAAGAAATCAACCAGTCTCGTCTCCTCAATGGCCTTATTATCTCTGTTAAGATGTATTATTGTTACGTCACGCCAACGCCCATCAAGACTTACGATGCTAGTCGCCACCCTGGGCGTTAGGTTAATCCGCGTGTCCGGCGTGACGCATTTCCGCACGGCTGCGTTTGGTTTTCTTGCCTCCACACCTACCTTCTCCAGTACTATGCCTCTAGCCATCGGTGCGCCCTCCAGTGGGTCAAACTTCTTGGCTATGCCCAGGGCTCTTCTCTTGTAGTATGTGTCGCTCCACCTAAACCTCCTCCTTTTCTCCTTCAATCCTCTTGCAGCGAACATTCCTAGCGGCGATTTTTTACCTGGCATTGTGCTTCACGTTGATTTAAGGGCTTATTTACTTTTTCCTCACGTTATTGCCCCTGCTCCGGCGACACTATCCTTATTCTATCAATATCGAAGTACCGCTTTGCAAGTAACTTTGCCCTGTTTATGTTTTTACCCTGCTTCCCAATTGCTATTGCCTTGTCCTCACTATGAACCGTAGCTACTGCGACACTACCGTTGTTTGGAAGCTTTGTTATCTTGACGGATATTACCCTGGCTGGGTATAGGCTATTTTTAATTAATTCCTCAGGCGTTTCGCCATACTCAACAACCTCCACATCCTTACCCGTTAATTCCTTTAATTTCCTGATGTTTATTCCATTCTTACCGACTGCGAGTGGCGCGAAGTTTTTATCGACTATGAAGATTATCCTGTTGTATTGATCATCAATTACAGTATCCCTAGGCGTTATGCCAGTTATCTTCTCAAACAATGCCACATACCGAATCTCCTCCTCCGTTAACCTAATGCTTGGCATGATTATCACCCCCCACGTTGACTAACAAGAGCTAATATATTGCTTTCTCCTGGATCGATTATGGCTATCGTTGATATTTTGAACGGCTTCCTAACGGCTGCGCCCAGATCCCAGCTTGATCCTTGGAACACGTAAATGGGTATATTAGTTATTTTAGCGTAGTACTGCACATTGTTCGCTATCTCCGCAGGCGCATTTGATGCTAGTATTACAAGTTTTGCTGAGCCATCCATCACAGCCTTTATCGATTTCCTATAACCAAGTATTACCTTACCTGTGCTTAGTGCGACCTGGAGTTCTCGTGAGATATCAATCATTCAAGACAGCCCTGAAGAAACACTATTTAAACCTATTGCTAACGTGGCGCCTTAATATTATGTTATTCGAATTCCATTAGTAATTGAACTATACCAGTACCAATCGGTATATACTTACCAGCAAGGACACTCTCGACGACACCCCTAAATTGCTCGTTCTCACCCCTTATTGATGCCTCCACAAGATTCTTAACAGTAACCTCAAAGGCAGCCCTAGCCAATGGACTCTCCTTCTCACCAACAACACCATGCCTACCAACCTGCCTAACCCTACCTGTCCAGGTCATTACATCGGAGATAAGCATCAAGTGCCTTATATCTGTGTCCAAACCCTGTTGGTCGAGGACCTTCTTCAACTCCCTCATAATGACAGTCCTAGCAGCCTCGATTCCGAGTACCTCGGCAACCTCGTGAATATCGTTGGATATAGTCCTCCTATAATCAACACCGTCTAATGTAAGTACGGCTTCTAAGTTCGTGCCCTCGGTCTCTATGATCCACTCACCATCCTTGTACCTAACGAGTGTCTTCTTAACATTCTTAATACCAGCCAACCTTGTCTGCATTATCTTATCCCTAACCCTCCTCAGCTTAATAATGTCGGCGTTTTCCAACGTGATTCTAATAACATTACCTTCAAACTCCACCTGGGCACCCTTACCCTTAATCCTCTCCACAACCTTCCTAACATCATCCATACTCAACCCCCTCTGTCTCAATTCATCCTCATCAATCTCTATTGTTATCTGCGAATTTATGTAGTCAATCTCAACGCTCCTTGCCACATTCTCTATTGTTGTTAGTTGAATCCTGTAGGCAACCTCCTGGGCCTTGTTTGGATCATTCCTATGTTCCTCGTCTAGGTATATCGTCATCATGGGAACGGAAGGCTTCCTCCTTGCATCAACAAGCTCTATCATTCTAGGCAAACCAAGAGCCATCGAGAACTCCCTAAGGCCTGCGAAGTGGAATGACCTAAGTATCATTTGCGTACTTGGCTCACCAACAGATTGCGCAGTGACTATGCCAATGGCTTCGCCTGGATCAACAAGCATTTTATAATACTCATTCACTAAAATCTTGATTAATTCCACGAATTGTTCCCTATTTAACGGCTTATTTGCTAATTTATTCCTTAACTCATCAATTATTCTCCTAGGTAATATGCCGGCCAACTGGACTAAGACATTATTCAACTCCTCCTGAGTAACAACGTTCGTGCCTGACATATCCATCACCCACCCAATCCAGCTCTCCTTAGTATCTCATCAATATTAAGCCTGCCATGATCGCTCTTGCTTACATCAATACCGTCCTCCGCATACCTCGTCTGTATTATTGAGCCAGACGCGTTCCTCACCGTACCATCGTAGGCAACGTATATATCCTGTAACGCATTAATCAACCTCCTCTGCATGTAACCACTCTGGGCAGTTCTCACTGCCGTATCCACAAGGCCATCCCTACCGCCAGCCGCATGGAAGAAGAACTCTAGCGGCGTTAATCCTGTCTTGAAGTTATTCCTAACAAATCCCTTAGCCATTGGTCCTAGGTCGCCGGGTTCGAAGTGCGCCGTTGTCCTTCCATAAAATCCTCTCTTAAACCTCTCGCCCCTAATCGTTTGCTGACCGAGCATTGCAACCATCTGGGTTATATTGACAATACTACCCCTGGCGCCTGTCTTAGCCATTATGTAAGCGTCGCCGTCCTTATTTATGTACTTCTCAACAATACGCGCAGCTGCCTCCCTAGCCCTACTCAACTCTATTGTTATGTCGTTCTCAAGCGTCTCCTCAATGGTTAAGCCAGGCTCGGCCTCGAGCTTACCCTCCCTAAACCTCTGTATGTATTCGAGAACCTTCTTCTCACTATCTTCATAGAGCTTTGTGAGCTCGTTATAACTATCCGGAGGCATTTCCAGCGAATCAATGCCCATGGTGAACCCCCTTAGATCTAGGAACCTGAGCAATGCCCTTAGTATCGAGTCAACCCACTTCCTCGCATAGTCATTACCATACCTCTTGACAATAACATGCCATAAAGAATCAACCTGCTCAGCACCTATTGACTTCTTATCCAAAACTCCGGTTGCCATGTAGCCATTAACGATTATTATATACTCATCGGTGTAGCAGTTGTATGGATCCTTACAACTCTCCTTTATTGCTGTCGGTTGCACCCAGTTGAGGTCCTTGGGTAGGAGCATTGATATTACCTGCTTGCCCGTCCAGAGCTCCCTTGGATACATTATGGCCGGCTCCTCAATCTCCCCATCATAATTAGCCGCAGCCAGTAGGTACATGAGTAATTCCTTATTTACGAAGGTGTCCTTCCTAGTGAGTAGGTAACCACCTGTTATGTAATCCTGCCTGGCGCCTATGATTGGCCCACCATATCTCGGTGTTATTATGTGGTTTTGGACAATCATTAATGTCCTAGTCTCAGCCCTCGCCTCCTCATTCTGTGGAACATGTAGGTTCATCTCATCCCCATCGAAATCGGCATTGTAGGGCGGACAGACTGCGAGATGTAGCCTAAATGTCCTGCCAGGTAACACCCTAACTAGGTGCCCCATTATTGACATCCTGTGGAGGCTTGGTTGCCTGTTGAATAGTACTATGTCGCCATTCATTAGGTGCCTCTCCACAATGAAGCCTGGCGCCAGTTTGTTCGCCAATTCACGCCTATCCCTAAAGTACCTGAGATCAACCCTCCTACCGTCTGGGTAAACAACGTAATTAGCGCCAGGCCATACCTCAGGGCCATTAAGGACAAGCTGCCTCGCCAAGTCCATGTTCCACTCCGTTACCTGCATTGGCACAGTTAATATCCTAGCCACATCCATGGGTACACCAACCTCATTTATGCTAAGGTTCGGGTCCGGACTTATGACAGTTCTCGCCGAGAAGTCAACCCTCTTACCTGACAAACTACCCCTAAACCTACCCTCCTTACCCTTGAGCCTCTGGGCCAACGTCTTCAGTGGTCTACCGCTTCTATGCTTAACCGGTGGTAGGTTGGGTAGTTCGTTATTGAAGTACGTGGCAACATGATACTGCAGCAAGTCCCATAGCTGGTCAACAACACTGCTCGGCGCACCCGACTCTATCGCCGTCCTCAACTTCTCATTAACCCTAACAATATCGACAAGCTTGTGCGTTAAGTCATCCTCACTCCTCTGCCCAGTCTCCAACTGTATTGATGGCCTAACCTGGGGTGGTGGTACAGGTAGTACGGTGAGGACAGCCCATTCAGGCCTTGCAACCTTCGGATCCCAACCTAATAGCTCAAGATCACCATCTGGTATCTTTTCGAGTCTCTCCCTAATCTTTATTGGATCCAGCTTCTCCAAAACCCCATTCTCCTTCTCTTCATAAAAGGCATACGGTCTCTCAAACCTAACCTTATACTGCTTAGCACCGCAGTGCGGGCATGTTGTCCTCTCCATAGCCCTCTTCCTAATCCTCTCAATGAGCCTATCGGCAAGTAATTTCCACCTAACCCTCAACCTCTCAAGTCTCTTCCGGTACTTCTCAATCTCCTCATCCGTTAATAATACCCTGCCGCACTCCCTGCAGGTAGCCCTTAGTAGTTCGTGTATGTACCTGGCGTACTCAACATGAATGACGGGTCTCGCCAATTCAATCCTGCCAAAGTGACCAGGGCATCTATCGGGTGGATTACCGCAGGTCTCACACCTAGAACCTGGCTCAACAACGCCGAGCCTCCTATCCATTAAGCCGCCAACCATTGGTCTGCCAGCCTCGTCGTAGGTTTCCGATGTGGTTATTTCCATCACGGACATTGACCTTATCACGTCAGGTGAGAGTAACGCAAACCTAATGGACTTGATAGCCTTGAGCGGTATCTCCTCCTCCCGAATCGCTACCCTCTCGGTCTGGGCCATTACCCATCACCTCCTACCAACCGACATAAAAACCTTATCAAGCCCTCCTCTCCTCAATTAAATCACCCAACTCAATTCTTGGGTATATGCCGAGACTCATTAACTCCTGAAGCAATAACTTGAATGCGTAGGGCACTGTAACCCTGGCAATCCTACCCTTATCACCATGTATTGGGCATACAGGCTTACCCTTATTCGTATCATACCAGGCTATCATACCGCAATCCTCGCACACATACATGGTGTACTTATCGCTCGACTCCACAAGCCTCTCCCTAAGTAATGCAGCCGCGCCATGGGCTATCAAGACGTCCCTCTCCATCTCACCAAGCCTAAGACCACCCTCCCTAGACCTACCCTCGGTTGGTTGCCTAGTCAGTATCTGCACTGGACCCCTAGCCCTGGCGTGTATCTTATCAGCAACCATGTGGTGAAGCTTCTGGTAATAAACAACTCCAATGAATACGTCTGCCTCAAGCTTCCTACCCGTCAATCCGCTATACATCACCTCCTTACCATCCCACCTAAAGCCTGACCGTATTAGTAAGTCCCTAAGCTCCTCCTCGGTAACTCCCTCGAATGGTGTGGCATCGATCATAACGCCTCTAAGGGCAGCCACCTTACCAGCCATTGACTCAAGCAATTGCCCAACCGTCATTCTACTGGGTAATGCGTGTGGATTTACGATTATGTCGGGTGTAATACCATCCTCTGTGAATGGCATGTCTACCATGGGAATCATCATACCCATCACACCCTTCTGCCCATGCCTACTCGCAAACTTATCACCAAGTTCGGGTATCCTCAACTCCCTAACCTTAACCTTAACAAGCTTATACCCCTCGTTAGTCTCGGTTATGACCACGTTATCAACGATACCCTTCTCACCACGCCTAACCGTTATTGATGAATCCCTCCTAGCACTGGATACCACCGTCTCTGTGTATACACCATAGAACCTCGGCGGCGAGGTCTTACCAATTAGAACCTCACCACCGGACACAAAAACCTCCGGTGATACTATGCCATCCTCATCAAGGTGGGCGTACGACTCTGGACCCTTGTAACCCCTAACCTCCGCCGATGGTATCTCTATCCTATCCTCCTCACCACCCGGATACCTCATCTGCTCCGTCTCATAGGTCCTATAGAACACGCTTCTGTACATGCCCCTCTCTATCGCTGATTTATTCAGTATGACCGCATCCTCCATATTGTAGCCTGTGTACGTCAATAGCGCAACAATCGCATTTTGACCAGCTGGTCTTCTTAGATATCCGTTTAGTTCCATACCCCTAGTTATCACTAATGGTCTCTCAGGATAGATCAACAGATGCCCTCTACTATCCATCCTAAATCTATAATTAGCGGCTGGGAACCCGAGGCTTTGCTTTGCCATTGCAGCCTCGTAAATATTCCTTGGTGATTGGTTATGCTCTGCATACGGTATTATTGATGCCACAGCACCGATCATCACTGATGGTATTATCTCCATGTGCGTGTACTTACTCATGTCCTCCTCAGGGTTTATAGCGACCAACGCATTCTCCTCCTCATCACCATCTAGATACTCCACAATGCCATTACTGATCAAGTCCGACCAAGACCACTCACCACTGCTCAACTTCTTAATGTGCTCAGGCTTAAGCTTAAGCTCGCCATTCTCGATTATTAGGACAGGCCTCCTGAGCCTACCACCGTCACAGTTCACCCTAACCTCATCAAGCGCCCCGCGGCGTATTCTCGCAACATTAATCTCATGACTTATCTGCCCCCTCCTCCTCAAATCCCTTATCGTTGTCACCAACTTATCAGGCTCCGTATGTATTCCAACCAATCTACCGTTTAGGTAGACCTCGGTACCCTTAATACCCTCCTTCCTAGCGGTTAGTATTGGCACAACACCCAAGTCATAAAGCAACTTCTCCACCTCATTCTCATCAACACCCACCGTTATTGTCGATAGGAGGGCTAAATTCTTAACCAAACCACAATTCTGGCCCTCGGGAGTCTCGATCGCGCATAACCTACCCCACTGGGTTGGGTGTAGGTCCCTTGCCTCGAAGTGCGGCTGTGCCCTACTTAGGTTTGAAACAACCCTCCTTAGGTGGCTTAGCGTTGATAATAGGTTTGTCCTATCGAGCATCTGCGAAACCCCGGTCCTACCACCTATCCAATTGCCTGTGGCTAATGCATGCCTTATCCTCTCGGTTATTATGTCAGCCCTAACCAACGTGACCAGGCTCGGCACTTTACCCCTTGAGTAATGCTTCTCAAGCTGTTGCCTCACGTCCTGAATCACTTGCCTAAACACAGCCCTGAACAACTGAGCCATTAAATCGCCAACGAGCCTAACCCTCTTATTCGCAGTATGATCCTTATCATCAGGTTCCCTACGACCTAGGTACATCTCTATGACGCCTTTCACCATCTGCCCAACCATCAACGCCTTCTTCAACCTGGCATCCTCAGTGGTGCCAAGGTGGGGTAGGAAGTATTTATCAAGGGTTTGCCTAGCCCTCTCAATCCTAACCTCCCTAGGTTGCCCAATGGCCACCTTACTACCTATGAAATCAAGCGCATCATCAACAGTGCTCGCTATTTGTATTGAGAATTGTAGTGATGGCAGTAACTCATTCTGTATGTCTGGGTCATCGCTCACAGCAAGGACTATGTCCTCGTCAGTCTCTAGGCCGAGCGCCCTCATTATTATTGGGAATGGTATCCTGGTGGCTACGGCTGGGAATACGACGTATATTATGCCATCCTTATGCCTTTCTACGGTCACCGTAGTCTTAAAACCAGCGCCGATTGAGATAACCTTGGCAGTGTGCGTTATGCTTGCCTTATCGCCCTTATCATAGAATGGCTTATTGGGCGCCAAATCCTCCTGCGATACGATAACCCTTTCACTACCATTTATTATGAAGTAACCGCCTGGGTCCTCGGGATCCTCAAGCTTACTGATTAATTCCTGCCGCTTAAGCCCGTATAGGTTGCAGTACCTTGAACGAACCATTATTGGTAAATCCCCAATATAGACCCTCTGCCTATCAACCTCCTCATCATTGACGTATAGGGCCATCGTTAGATAAAGCGGTGCTGCATATGTTAGGTTCCTCAACCTAGCCTCCATCGGGTAAAGCAGGTGCTCGCTGGCGTCAGCCTCCCTAACCCTTGGCTTACCAACCTCTATCTTCTCAAGCCTTATGTAGAGACCCTTATTTTCGGTCTCAATTACACTATTTTCATTAATTATTTCCTGCAACCTCTTCTCCACAAAGTCATTGAATGAATCGAGTTGGTGCTTCACGAGACCACCCTCCCTAATGAACGCTTCAACTAGGGTCCACCTATCGTCGGACGTGGGAAATCCACCACGCGCCCTCTTGGACCTAAGTATTGGTATTGGCACGGAGTCCAATGCCTTATCATGTTCAGCGTTAGGATTCCCCATGGACATCGTTTACCACCCCATGTTCAAATCACTATTTAAATCCTTTCCAGAATATTTTTTCATAAATTTAGTATTCATGCTTCGCCATAACCTAGGGAAGAACCTATTTAAATTATTTTGTTCACTCAACCAGGCACGACAAACCTGTAGGTGACAAACTCACCGGATGTATCAGACTTCCTAATTATCCTGATTACATTACCCGGCCTAGCCCCTATTGCCCTAGCCAGTGGGTCACTAGCCCTTATCCAGGGTAGTTGAAAAACCTTAGCATTCAATTGCTTAAGAATCTCCCTAACCTCCTCCTTAGGCACGATCTCCACCTTAGGCATGTACTCATGCTCAAGAATCCTCCTAAAGCGCTCCTCACCCTTACCCCTCCTCCGCGAACTCACGAAAAATATGGGCTAACGCCCACCTATATAAACCTTTAACAAACTCAGCACAGGCACTCACCCATAACACAACAATTAACATAGATATGTACGAGATATCGCATTGCCAACTAGGATCCCAGTTATAATGCCAATCCACATAATAGCCGCATTATTTAACGTAATGATAATATCCCCTATTGCGCAGCACCAATATGTACCACCCCATAAAGGTGCATTACTACATAGCTACGTAATAAAGGTAATTTAGGGCCACGAATATTAATGTAAGCACCACAGCAATAAGTAACGCACGTTCAATATTACGCAACACAAGCCAAGCAATCAATAATGAGAAAAAGAAAGAGAGAATCATAGCCATAATATTTGGAGGAAACAATAGATAATGACTGTAACTGTAAGAATAAAATATAAGGCTTATGATAGAACCTATTGTAAATATTGACGCATTCATCATAGAAAGGTTAAAGATGGCGTCATTACTAAGGCTCCCACTCAACCATCTAATGATGGGTCTATAAATAATACCGAGCAATAAAGTCAGGAGGAACGAACCAACAACAGCACCAACATAAATCGACAATGCTAACTTTATACTAACTAGCTGCTTGGGATACGTATCAATACCGACTAAGATAAACCCAGTAAGTAACGAGGCCAATAGAGGGAACTCCCAGGGCGAGTACGAACCGACAAGTGGTTTTACGCAACGCGTTATTATTTGATGGTTGGGAATAGGAATAATAAAAGCATTTTAATTTGGGGTTACCTCTGTGTTTAGTAATGAGTAATCCGTATGGTGAGTTGATTGGGGATGTTCGTAGGTTCCTCGAGCTCCTTAGTGGGGAGTTGGGTAGGGACATCACTAATTATATAAATAATGTTATTAGGGCGCCTTCCCACTACGGCTACCTGGCAATACCCGTACATAGTCTGGTTAGGGAGTATGCCAACCTTGGGGATATAATCAACAGGGTGCCCAGGCCCAGGTTGATAGGTGGTGTTGTTCTTGTCAATGGTTACTTAAACATTGACGTTAACATCAATGAGTATGCAGGTATTGTGTTGAGGGCTGTGAATGGGCTTGGCGATAGGTATGGCATAAGTGATAGGTGCGTCAGGGCTAACTACATCATAGAGCACACGAGTGCGAACCCAGCTAAGCCTATGCACATTGGTCATGGTAGGAATGCCGTGCTTGGTGACTCGTTGGCTAGGTTGTTACGTTTTTGTGGTTCCTCAGTTAGGGTTCACTTCTACGTTAATGATTGCGGTGATCAAATGCCGTACGTCGGTATTGGCTACCACGTGATCAGGGACCTGGTACTTAGTAGGGTTAAGAGTGGGGCGAAGCCCGATGATGTAATCGGCATTATATACTCAATAACCTATGCCGTGAGTGAGATTAAGAGATTGAGTAAGCAAATTGAGCAATTGAGTGGTGAGGGTAGGTATGATGAGGCGAATAAATTGATAGGGGAGAGGGATGAGTGGGTCTCGGTCATTAATAACTTCCTGGAGAGGGATAAGGAGCTTACGGAAAATCTCGTTAAGGGCTTGGGTAAGTTTGAGGACCTGCCGTCAATGGTTAAGCAGTGGTCAAGGGCTTACGAGGAGGGCGATGAGTACGTTAGGAAGGTCATTAGGGAGGCTGTGGACCTCGTACTTAGGGGATTTAGGGAAACCCTGGATAGGCTAGGCATATCATTTGACTCCTGGGATTTTGAGAGCGAGGTGGCTGTCGATAATGGTGGTGTATCCAGGGTAATAAATGAACTATTGAGGAAGGCTCCTCAATATATCGAGAGGGACAACGGAGCCCTGGTCTTTAGAGCCGATAAGTATGCCCAAGACCTAAGACTTTGGGATGAGCTTAAGCTACCTAGGTACATACCAAAGGCCACATTAATTAGGAGCGATGGTACAAGCCTCTACCTAACCAGGGACATAGCCTACGCACTGTGGTACTGGGACAACTATAAGTTCGACGCCCTAATAAGGGTGATAGGTTCGGAGCAAGCGCACCCACAGGCCCAGCTTAGGTTGGCACTATATGCTATGGGGTATCAGGAGTTGGCTAGGAAAATCATCCATTACTCATACGAGATGGTTAATCTGGCTGGTATGAAGATGAGCGGTAGGAAGGGGGTCTACGTAACTCTCGATGAATTACTAAATGAGGCTAAGTCCAGGGTTATGGATATCGTTAAGGGTAGGTTTGGGCAAGACGAGGCTGATAGGGTGGCTGAGGCTGTGGCTGTCGGTGCTATTAGGTATTCATTCCTCTCAGTAAACCCGAACAAGCCCCTAACCTTCTCGTGGGATAAGGTCCTGAACCTAAAGCAGAATAGTGGTCCCTTCATACAGTACACATACGTGAGGGCTAACAGCATACTTGAAAAGGCGGGAAGTGTTCCAGCACTAAATCAGATACCGAGTAACATAGCGAATGAGGAGAAGGAGCTAATACTGATGCTTGGTGAGTACCCTGAGGTAATCGCCAAGTCAGCCCAGGACCTGAGGCTTGAGTACATAATTGACTATATCAATAAATTATCGCTACTATTCAATAGTTATTATGAGAAGTACCCCGTACTTAATTCAGAACCTGGTATTAGGGAGTTTAGGTTGAACATTGTTAGTGCCGTTAAGACCGTGCTTGGCAATGCCATGGATATCCTCGGCATACCAAGGCTCAGCCGCATGTGAAACCATTACCTGGACACGTATATCCTAACAACAGCCCTATGCCAAAGCCTAGAATTAACACCAAGCCTCCTACCACTAATGGCATCAACACCCGTAACAGCCTTCTCAGCAATCTCGCTATGTATTGCTCTAGCTAGGTCGAGCACGGTTGCGTCCTTCGGGAGCAGTAATACGTCGGGTAGCACGTTGCCTTCCGTATCAGTAAACCTCCTCTCATCAGCCACTGGGTAGACGGCGATCATGCCTAACACGTCGAATACCGCCGTATTTAATGCCTTCATGATACCAGTACCACCCCACCTATGCATGAAATCCTTAATCTTCTCGAGTGCGTCCTTCTGGGCCTTCGATAAGTTGCTAGAGATTATTTCGAAATCGTCATCTCCAGGTATGTACTTAACCAGGTTGGCCTTTGACGCCCTCCTTAGGGCTAGTTCGTAATCAGCACTCGTTGGGATTATTTTGTACCTATTACCGACCTCCTTAACAACCCTCTTATAATTATCCTCAGCCTCAGGTATATCCATCTTATTAGCAGCAATCACCATGGGCTTACTTAACTCCCTAAGCATTGATACGAATCCCTTGATGTCATCACCGCTCCACTTACCGAGGGGCTTCTTGTCGAGGTCCAGCTTGACCAGGGCATCGTTTATCTGCGCCTGCGTTATACCGAGTCCACTAAACCTATCGTACAGTGTGTCGAGGAGGGGCTTCTTTGCGTAGTCAACAAGCCTAACGAGCTTATCCCAATCCTTAGTCAACATCTGGACCATCCACATGACAACCTCATTAGTAAGAAACTCTATATCGGTTAATGGATCGTGGGAGCCAGGCTTGATTAACCTACCCTCCTCATCCGTCGCACCGGCCATATCAACAACGTGGATGAGCACGGGAGCCCTCCTTAGGTGGTCAAGGAATTGGTTGCCCAAACCCCTACCCTGCCACGCACCAGGTACTAAACCAGCCACATCAATCAACTCCACAGGTATGAACCTATTACCCTCTATACAGATGGAGTTCCTGGGATTATCCTTAACACCGAGATCCCTACATACGCAGGGAATCCTGACATAACCAATACCGACATTAGGCTCTATGGTTGTGAAGGGGTAGGGGGCTATCTTAACATCGATCATTGTTGCCGCAGCAAAGAATGTGGACTTACCCACATTAGGCTTCCCAACAATACCTATCTGTACATGACTCTGTAACGACACAAGATTGGAGCGCTTAAGACCTTAAAAACATAGTTTTTACCTAATTTTAAGGGAAGAATTATTGTACTACATTTTACGTCATTTTTGTTGTTGCTGCTGCTGTGGTTGCTGCTTAGGCAATATGTAGATCTTATTACCAATTATTGAATTGTTTGGTATCAAAACCTTACTACCATCACCTTTAATAACCTCAGTGAACAATATTGCCACATCGTTCACAATGCCATCCTCGCCGAGTAAGTTCACGTGATCATGTATCCTAAACGGCCTCGCCAACAGTAGGAATAACCCAGCCACAGCCTGACCAAGAACCTGCTGCACGGCAAACCCTATCACTATCCCAAGAAAACCACCAACAGCAACACCAGCTACACCACCTCCAATGGCACCAGCAATACCAGCAACCAACGCGCCGATGCCTATTAGGAGGAATACATTTCTCATAGCCCTTGCCGTTGGGTAATCATACCTAAACCTCATCGACCAGTAAATCACATCAGCAAAGGCGGACACTATCAAATAGCCGAAGGCTAATGCCAAGAGGACATTTACGTAACCCTCATAAGGACTAACTTTAATGCCAAACATTGGCAATAATGTTGAAATCACATAATGCACTATTGCGGCAACAACTACATATACCACAATGTATATCACCAACTTAGTTATGGCATTAACATAATGTCTGCCTATCTCCTTTTTACTCATCTCCTGAGTAGTAGTTGACACGAATTATTTGACAAACATCATTAATTTATAAGCTTTACCTAAATAATTAGGAGACGAAATGCGGGTGTAACTTTAATATCTTTACATCGATAAAAAGAACTAGGACTTGTCCCAGGTCTCCACAAATGCCCTGGCCATTTTTACCGGGTCCTTAGCTGCTAATATGCCCGAAATCACGGCTGCGCCCCAGGCACCCGTGGCTTTTATGGCGGGCAGAGTTTCGAGGGTTATTCCGCCTATGGCGTATACCGGTATATCAACTGCAGCCACAATCCTCCTTAACCCATCGAGCCCAGTGACTCTATAGTCAGGCCTTGTGGGGCTTGGAAACACTGAGCCGGCGCCTATGTAGTTGGCACCCGCATTCTTACCCTGTACAGCTTCCTCAACAGTACTGGCACTCGCCCCTATTATTAGGCCACCGAACCTACTCCTAATTGCGTCCACGGGAGCGTCGTCAAGGCCAACGTGAACCCCATCGGCGTCACTGAGTATTGCTATATCGACCCTATCATCCACGATAAACACGGCACCATACTCATTACAAAGCCTCCTGATCTCCCTGGCCTCCTCAAGCATAACCCTAATACTACCCTCCTTACGCCTATACTGAACAATCCTAACACCACCCTCTAGGAAAGCCCTGGCAGCCTCCACATGGCTCTTCACGGTATAGCTAGTATCCGTTATACCATAGATGCCCCTAGGTAACCTCATACAGAAAACCTAACTAACATATTTAATAAAACCTAACGCCATATCCCTACCAGGTAACGTACGTTATCGACAATGAATTACTCACGTTCTCCAATCTCCTGAAATCCTCATCACTAAGTCTCCAACCAGTTGCACCGGCATTCTCAACGACTTGCTCAGGGCTTTTTGCACCAGGTATTGGCACCACGTTATCATGCATTACTAGCCAATTGAGTGCGATTTGGGCTGGTGATTTACCGTACTTGGCGGATAATTCCTTAATTACGGGGATCAATTTGCTGCTTATTTCACGTAGATTGTCTGGATGGAATAATGGATCATTCTCCCTCAGATCACCCCTGGGTCTATTATCTGGAGAGTACTTGCCGGTCACCGCGCCCTTCGCTAATGGGCTCCATGCGATTAAGGTAATTCCCTCACGCCTTAGGTAGGGTAGTAACTCCTTCTCCACCTCCCTCTCGATTAGATTGTACCTATTCTGCGAACTAACTATATCGCTCCTCTTCAGGCATTCACGGGCAGCTTGGAGGAGTTGGAGTGGGTAGTTACTGACACCGATGTACCTAATCACGCCATCATCAACCAACCTCTCCATAGCCCTCATAGTCTCGCAAATGGGAACATTGTGCCAACACGCGGGCCAGTGTAGTTGTAGTAGGTCTATGACGTCAAGACCAAGCCTCTCCCTACTACGCCTAGCCGCCTTAAGAACATCATCGAACCTGTGCCAGTCGCCCGGTATTTTCGTTGCCACGAAAACCTGCTCCCGAATTCCCAACTCCCTGATTGCACGTCCAACAAACTCCTCACTACGCCCCCTACCGTAAACAGCCGCAGTGTCTATGAAGTTTATACCCAACTCAACGGCCTTCGCTATTACGGATTTCGCCACATTATATTCATACGGACCCCACGCATCCCCACCAAACTGCCAAGCCCCCAGCCCAATCCTTGAAATTTTTACACCGGTTTTTCCAAGGGTTATGTACTCCATCACCGCACGTAGGCATCACCGCGTATTTAAACATTGTCATGTTGATTGCTCTAAATTAATAATGCTTTTTAACACGAAATCTCCATTCGCAGTTGATGAGTTCTGAGTATGTGGTGATTTTCGTAACGGTACCTAACAAGGACGTCGGTGTTGAGTTGGCTAGGCATCTCGTGAGTAATAGGTTAGTTGCCTGCGTCAATGTTGTTGATGGTTTGAAAAGCATATACTATTGGGAGGGTAGGGTGGAGGAGGATAATGAGGCGTTACTGATTATTAAGTCGAGGAAAGATAGGCTTGATGACATTATTAATGCGGTAAGGGGGAAGCACCCGTATAAGGTGCCCGAGATAATAGCATTACCAATCATTGGCGGATTGAAGGATTACCTAGCGTGGATTGACGAAGTTGTTGGGACGAAGTAAAATCATCCACTTAGCCTTAGACTAAATATTTTTTAACTAAAAATTACTCCTAACAGCAATGCCCAGGGCATTGTTGGTGGTACTTGATGGATGCGCAGATAGACCCGTTAAGGAGCTGGGTGGTAAGACCCCGCTCGAGGCTGCCGTGAAGCCCACGATGGATAGATTGACATCTGAGGGGTCCTGTGGGTTAATGGACGTGATATCACCGGGCATCAGGCCCGGCAGTGATGTTGCCCACCTAGCCATATTCGGTTATGACCCATACAAGTACTACCCAGGTAGGGGGCCTCTTGAGGCTATTGGCGCGGGGTTGAGGCTTAATCCAGGTGATGTTGCCTTTAGGGCCAATGTGGCCACTGTCAATGATGACCTAGTTGTTGTTGATAGAAGGGGTGGTAGGTACATAGGTGCTGATGAGGTTAAGGAAATCGAGGAGGTAATAAATAACGAAGTAATACCAACCCTAAGGGCGAAATATGGTATTGATGCGATTTACAAACAAACGGTTGAGCATAGGGGTGTCTTGGTCTTGAAAGGCTCGGTCTCACCGCACGTCAGCGATACGGACCCGCACGTTGTTGGTGCCAGGGTAGCCGAGGCCAAGGCGCTCAGTGAGGATGCAAGGGTTACTGCGGATTACATAAATGAATTCACCAGGCTTGTTCATGAGAGGCTAGGTAAAGCTAGGTTCAACGAGATCAGGAGGAGGGAGGGCAAGGGACCAATAAACATGGTGCTGCTGAGGGGTGCTGGATCCATGAGGGTGTTTGAGCCGTTAAGTTCCAGGTACAGAATAAGGCCTGCGATAATCGCCGGCGTAGCGCTGATTAGGGGTATTGGTGTGGCGCTCGGTATGGAACCTATCAATGTTGAGAATTACGTGGGTTCTAAGGATGATGATTTCAACGCAGCCTTTCACGCAGCGGCAGAGGCGCTGAGGAACCACGATTTCGTATTCCTCCATGTGAAGCCCACGGATTCCATGTCTCACGATGGGGATTTCAGGGGTAAGACCATGATAATCGAGAGAGTTGATGCAGGTCTTAGGAGGTTTATTGAGGAGGCGCCAGGCGATACTTACATATTCATAACCTGTGATCACGCGACACCTGTAACCGTAAAGGAGCACACAGGCGATCCAGTCCCGTTCATGGCCTGGGGTATAGATGTCATGAAGGATGATGTGGGTAGGTTCAGTGAGAGGGATTGCTCGAGGGGCTTTTGGAATAGGATTAGGGGTATCGATATCATGAACATAATAGCTAATTACCTAGGTACGCTTGAGAAGTTTGGTGAGTAATTTTACTTATCGTAAAGGCTATAAATTATCGAGTGGTCTAGCCATTATGTAGGCGTCCTCACCATCGTGGTAGTAACCCCTTATTAAGTCGACAATTTTATAATTCAACTTCTTATAGAGGTTAATGGCGGGCGTGTTCGAGACCCTAACCTCTAGGTAAACCTCCTCAGCACCATAGAAGTACTTCATAGCCCTCATACCCCTAATCATCATGTTATACGCAATACCCAACCTACGCGCCTCGGGTAGAACACCTATTGATATCACATGACCCTTCCTGGTCGGCTTGCCCTTCCATATGTAACTCCAGCCAAACTCAACCCTGTTCATCATGTAACCCACGACCTTCCCATCAAGCTCAGATACTATGAAGGCCTTTGGAAAGCTCCTGTAATGCTCAACAAAGAAAAACTCCGGGTAGTTTTCAGGAAGAACTCGCCTATTTATTGAAACCACAGTGTTCAAATCCGTTATTTCGAACTCCCTAAGTACGAATATTTTCCCATTCTTACCTTTAATGTATTCACGACCCTCGAGTCTCTCGGTAACATCCTGAATAGTGCTTTCATCCATTACGTAACCAATAATTGGGAAATTAATACGTTTTTCCCATTAAACAACGAATAATTATTTATCTAAAACATACGCCGGAACTACCACCAGTATTACAAGGCCGAGTATGTACAATAATGCTGTGTACGTTCTATAAGATAGGCTTAGGAGACCGAGTTGTGGTATTACGAACTTAACAACACCAACAACATCAAACCTAGGTACTGGGTATGGATCAGGCCCAAGGTTTGCATCGCCCTTAAATACATATGTGCATCCCTGCGAGTTCTCAATAGACATTACCCTATGCACTATATAGTCACTGAACTGGGGTGAGTAATAAATGGCCACGTGGCCAAGCAATGATTGGCATGAACCGCTAGGTGGTATCATCACCACTAGGTCGCCAACCTCGAGCGTTGGCTCCATAGAGTATGAACTAACCACTGCCCAGGGTATTACGAATGATAACGCTAGTACGATCATTAGTACATGCCCTAAATCCATCGTAAGGGTAAGAAAACATTAATACTTATGTTTTTCTCACCTTATTACTTACGGCCCTTTAGGTCCTAACCGTTCCGGATGGTCGTTACTGAGGATTATTATGTTCACGGATTAGAAAGGTTTTTATAGAAGTGATTTACGGACCCTCCGATGAGCACAAGCACACAGCAGAAGGGCGGAGTCCCAGTAATGGTTCTTAAGGAGGGTTCCCAAAGAACAACGGGGGCTGATGCGAGGAGGAGTAATATAATGGCTGCGAAGGTCATTGCCGAAATACTATCAACAAGCCTCGGTCCAAGGGGCATGGATAAAATGCTCATTGATGCCTTCGGAGACGTTACAATAACTGGCGATGGAGCTGCAATACTGAAGGAAATGGAGGTTCAGCACCCAGCCGCCAAGCTACTCATTGAGGTTGCCAAGGCTCAGGATGCGGAGGTTGGTGATGGAACAACAACAGCCGTTGTCGTCGCAGGTAGGCTGCTAGAGCTTGCTGAGGAGCTGCTTGACGAGGGCATTCACCCAACAATAATTATTGATGGTTATAAGAAGGCTATGGATTACGCAATACAGGTCGCTAATGAAATCGCCCAGCCAATAAATGTCGAGGACAAGAATCAACTAGCCCTTGTGGCTATGAATTCACTAAGTAGCAAGATAGTGGCTGAGGCTAGGGATTACCTAGCTAAGGTTGCGGTTGATGCGTCAGCAATTGCCGTGGAGAAGGTTAACGGGAAATACAACCTAGACCTGGATTGGATAAAGCTTGAGAAGAAGAAGGGCCAGTCACTGGCTGAAACCCAGTTAATACAAGGTATTGTCCTTGACAAGGAGGTTGTACACCCAGGCATGCCGAAGAGAGTCGTCAACGCTAAGATCGCGGTTCTAGACGCACCGCTTGAGATAGAGAAGCCTGAGTGGACAACGAAGATATCAGTCTCATCACCCGACCAAATAAAGGCATTCCTTGAGGAGGAGTCCAACATACTGAAGTCATACGTTGATAAGCTAGCTGAGGTTGGCGCCAACGTGGTAATCACACAGAAGGGTATTGATGAGGTTGCTCAGCATTACCTGGCTAAGAAGGGCATTATGGCCATTAGGAGGGTTAAGAGGAGCGACATTGAGAAGCTTGCCAAGGCAACCGGTGCCAAGATAGTCACGAGCATAAAGGACATAAAGCCAGAAGACCTTGGCACAGCAGGTCTCGTTGAGGAGAGGAAGGTTGGTGAGGAGAAGATGGTGTTTGTCGAGCAATGTCCGAACCCGAGAGCTGTCACAATACTGATTAGGGGTGCGGCGGACAGGGTTCTCGACGAGGCTGAAAGATCAATGCAGGATGCACTACATGTGATTAGGGACTTGTACAGGGAGCCCAAGATAGTGCCTGGCGGTGGCGCCTTCGAGATGGAGATAGCCAGGAGGATTAGGGAGTGGGGTAGGAAGTTGCCTGGTAAGGAGCAGTTATCCGTACTCAAGTTCGCAGAAGCTCTCGAGCATGTACCAACAATACTAGCCCTAACGGCTGGTCTTGATCCAGTGGATGCCATAGCAGAGTTAAGGAGGAGACACGACAGTGGTGAGGTAGATGCCGGTGTTGATGTGCTTAATGGTAAGGTTGCAAACATGCTTAAGCTAAACATCGTTGATCCATTGCTGGTTAAGAAGCAGGTGATAAGGAGCGCCGCCGAGGCTGCAATAATGATACTTAGGATAGATGATATAGTGGCTGCTGCGCAAACGAAGTCCACCGGTGGCGGTAAATCAAAGGGCAAAACAGAGAGTGAGGAAGAGTCCTCATCAAAAACCGAGTAATAAAAATCAACTAGGTTAGGTTTTTAAACGATTTTTATTACGGTTTCCTCAATGTCCTCCTCAAATCAAACACAAAATCCTGTATTAAAGGAGGATGCACTTGCTGATATCCTAAAGAGGATTGAGGATTTGGCTAAGGGTAGGTTAACATACCCACCTAGAATAACTAAGTATGAACTAGCGAGGATTGTGGCAGCCAGAGCTAGGCAATTGGCTATGGGTGCACAACCACTAATTGACCCGCAAAAGCTTGGTACCTATGATCCAATAGTCATTGCACTTGAGGAGGTGCGTAGAGGATTGATTCCCTTCGTGATCGTTAGGACGCTACCAAATGGTAAACACGTGAGGATTAAGCTTAAGGATTTACTTAAATTAAGTGAGGAATTTGACGTTAAGATTTAACACTATACCTTAACTAACTCGAGCTTCCCATTATCAATCCTTATTTCGACAACATCACCAACATCAAGCTTAGGTCCCAAAGCCTCTGCCTCATCCTCATTAAGCCAGATTAGAAGTCTCGGTATTGGAACCTTACCACTCATTAATGGGCCAACCATCGGCATTGACCTAAGTAATTGCTGCACAAGTGGCATTACATCACGCATCATTTGCGATGTCTCATCAGTACCGGTAATCACAGGGCCTGGTGATTCCCTCTCCTCGACTATCTGTATTGCTATCATTCTTCCACCGGTTGGGTCATTAACCAATGTCTTACTTACCACGTAACCCTTTATCGTTATCATCTATGTAACTTGGCATCACGTATTTAAAAAACTTATTATGGGCATTTGCGCATTACGAATTTACATACGTGAACTTCACGGTGAAGAGAAATCGAAAGGTTTAAAAATTATGTTAAATAGAAAGCAACGTGGACGCCAGCATTCAAAGAATAATAAATGACATTAGGCTATCAACTGAGGAGATCATCTCAGAAAGCCCAGATCAGATAAAGGCTGTTTATGTAATGGATAGGGAAGGTACCGTGATAGCTTACACAACAAACACTGTATTGATCAACGCAGGCAATACTTTCTTTGCGGCACCACGCTTCATATCATCATTGAAAAGCCTGGTATCCACGTTACCTATTGGTAGTGTTGACTATGTTCTCATGCAAGGCACCGATGGTATAATACAACTAATGGGTATTAAGAACGTGGGTTACTTAATGGTTATCAGCAACTCCGAAGCCTCGATAGGGCTAATGCGAATACTACTTGAGAAGTACTCCGATAAGTTGTATGATTTATTGGGTAAGTTGATTAAGGTTAGTGAGGAGGAATTGATTGAAGTTATAAACGTCGAAATAACACCTAAGGATATTGAGGATGTCATAAACTTCATCAAGAGCAAGGCATCACTCTAGGTGACCCACCATGCCAATCAAGATACTGAAGATTGTGATAGCTGGACCATACGGCGCTGGTAAGACCACGTTCGTTAAGACAATTAGTGAGGTTTTACCGATAGAAACCGACGTGCCATTGACAAAAAACGAACTTGATGGTAAGAGGAGCACTACTGTGGCTTTTGATTATGGTAGGATGAAGATTAGGGAGGACTTGGTAGTTCACCTGTTTGGTGTTCCAGGCCAGGAGAGGTTTAGTTTCATGTGGAAGATAATAGCCAGGGGTATGCACGGTTACCTATTCATCGTAGACAGTTCCAGCGAGGAGAGGGTTAAGGAGGCTATGAATATGTACAGCTTCTTCAGGGATAACTTTCCAGATACTCCACACATAATCGCGGCTAACAAACAGGATCTACCAAATGCCGTGGATATTCCTATCATAAAGAGTATACTGAAGGTACCGTATGAGGTTAAGGTCATGCCGCTAATCGCCACGAATAGACGTAGCGCCTTACTTGTTCTTGTTGCGTTGCTGGAGGAAATTAGAAATACACTACTGGAAACAATAAAATATACACGTTAAATTTACTTAATTTTGATTTTAACGGCTGAATCACTTAGCCTATTACAACCTCTCAAGCACTATCTCTATCGCAGCAACGCTCCTCTCCTTGCCTCCCTGCCCAGTCACCTTGTCCGTCAGGAGCCTTATGTCGCTTATCTTCACCTGGTTTGGAAGGAACTTGTCCCTTATCATCACGGCAGTGGAGACCGCCCTAGCTATTGCACCGCCTCTGGCCTTTAGTATTACTTTCTTTGCTCCTGCGTTGAAGCTCATTACCGTCGCTATTACGTAACTTGTGGTTGGTTTTTTACCAACTAGTATTGTTGTCTCTTGAGTGCTCATATTCCCTTTCGCCGTTTCGTATTCCCTGTAGCCTTTAAAAGCTTAATCCCCAGTTACTTAATCGAGATCCTTATCGAATGTCCACCATTCAATTTACCAAGCAAGTCAACACCAGACATTACATAACCCAGGACATTAACCTGCTCTCCCAAGTCAATGCTACCCAGGGCAATAACGAGACTCCTCTTCTTAACCCAATAACCAACCTCATACGGTCTAAGGCTCGTCCTCTTACCCTCACTAATAACACCTAGATCAAGGGGCATTATGATGAGCTGTCCATACCTTATTGCATTGGTTCTGGTAGGTAAAGACTTACTCAACCTTGAGTATGTTATTGGCGATATTGCCGTTTCAAGTTTGACTATTATGTTCCCAAGATCCCTAACCTCGAGGATTAATTGACTTTCCATAGTATCATGCACCTTATAATCTCGAAACCACCAAAGCGCAATTCCCTTATAAACCTTATTGCTAATAAGCCATTGTGGAATGCCCAAAGTGCGAGGTTGGGGAGATTAGGAATGGTGACGATGTCGTGAGAGAGGGACGTAAATTCATAACGTGTATCCTGAACGGCCTTAACATCAAGTTCATGGTCATCGATAACGGGATTAAGTATCAAGCAATGTTTTATGTGGAGACAACAAGTGAGGATATAAAGAATCTCCTCAGTAGAGTCGTGGATTGCTTCAATGATACAATAAAATCATTACCTAATGAGTTAAGGGATTACCTGAAGCCTAGGGTTAAGTCGTTCGACGATACGTACGTAATAATGTTTAATAATGAGTTCATTACGATAAAGGCGATTTGGTGATGCTAATGATGGATGAGGGCAAGTACAAGTTGAATTACGTGTATGCAGAGGATTTCGGTACCGGGTACTTTAAGTACGGACCAATAACGCTCAGGGATAAGCCATACATGGTGCAAAGCCGTGGATTATTCTTGAGAGACCTGCCTGAGAGCATAAAGTTGCTTGTACCCAGGGAGGTTCTCGAGAGAGGTGTTGTGGTTGGTGATGAAATACCCAAGTACCTAAGTTCAATTAGGGATGCCATAAGAAACCTACGTTATCCGCTTAAGGATGGCATAATTAGGAGGGAGGATGAGGATTCCTGGAAGATAACTAAGGAGCTCGCCAGGTACGGTTTCTCCCAATTCTATTCAGACTTTTCGAGAAGGTCGGACTTTAGGGGCTTCTTCCTCGTGGTCGCCCTATCGGCATTGGCACCTGATTACATGAGGGATAGGATGATCGAGATACATAAGGAGTTAGATAATGAATTCGGCGGTAAGTTGCTGCAAGCCGTCACCATAATCGACCAACCCTTCGCCGTAGCGATCGCCGAGAAGGCTGTCACATGCACGGTCATAGAGGCTGGACACGGTAATATACAGCTCGTACCCATCAGCTACGGGCCCATTAGGGAGGGTATCGTAGCCCTCAACAGAGGCGGTTCTGAAGCTAATGCCGTGACCAGGGAGGTACTTAAGGACTCGGGCTATGGTGACCTAGCCAAGGATGAGTACGTTATTGAGATTGTAAAGAGAACCGCCGGCCTTGTTCCTAAGAACTTAGACGAGGCTATTAAAAAGGCTAAGGAGAACCCTGATAGGTTTTCCATAAGGATTAAGATTAACCCATTGGTCGAGGTTGAGCTTAAGGATACCGCATGGATGAGGTTCCTGATTGGGGAGGTGGTGTTTAATCCGAGGCATGAATTATTCACGAGTTATATTCAACAGGGTAGGCTTGTGATTGAGGATGCCACGGTCGGCGATATGGTATTTTACGGTGAGATGGATCTCGCGGAGGCTTTAATAACCAGTATCAGGAGGGTTCCTGTGGAGATTCAGGATAAGATAATGAGTACGATAATACTTAGTGGTGGGGCTTTCAATTGGTCTGTACCGCCTGGACTTGAGGATGTTGCTGTTAATAGTGTTGATAAGGTGAGGATAATGGTTTCTGAGAGGTTGCCAGACCTGGCTAACAGGTTAAGTATTAGTATGGTTAAGGATCCACAGTTCAGTGTTTGGAAGGGTGCGATAATATATGGCTATGCATTGCCGGGTAATGTGAAGTGGAACGAGAGGACTAAGGAGGGTTGGTATTACCTCCACTGAACAACTCATAATAACCTACCCAACTGGGTTTCTTGACTCAATTAGGTTAAAAAGGGGAGATGATAGTGTAATTTAATGTAGAGCTAATGAGTATTGATATTGCGAAGAAGGTCCTTGAGGAGTGGTTTTCAAGGAGGGGGCTTAGGCTGGAGTATGAGGGCGATAGGGAGTTGGTACTGATTGAAGGTAATAACAAGATTTATGTCAGGATATCCAGTGAGGAATTCCCAACGGAATCATACATCATTGACGAATTGAGTGCGACCATGAAGGATAGGCTGAAGTACAATAAAGCGTACATAGCATTCCCACGCAATGCCCGTGGCTTAATAAATGGGAAATTGTTTAGGAGCCATTGGGTTGGTGTTTACCTATACGATATTGCAAACACATTAGGGGATCCGGATAAGGCTGTTGAGGAGTTAATACCTAGCATACCAATTCAGTTACAGCAGGGTGTTGGGGAGGGTATTGAGAGGAGGATTAGTGAGATTGAGAGGGAGCTAGATGATTTAAAGGGTAGCGTGGAGAAGCTGGATGTAAAGTCGTTGATGAGGGATGTTTCAGAATTGAAAGAGAGATTATCGAAGATAGAGAATATAGTCAATGACCTAGCAAATAAAGTAAGCAAATTAGAGAGTATGGGCATTACCACGACAATCACACCTTCAGGAGGCAGGGAGAGTAATGTAGCCAACGAGTTACCCGACTTCCTAAGCAATAACCCATGGATTGAGGTGCTGAAGAGGAGGGGTGGTGGGAATGGGTGAATTAGATGAATTAATAACCAAATTACTTAAGGAGAGACTTGGCGAGGATGCGGAATTAGCGATAAAGCTCTACACGGCATATAAGGAGAGGGGGAGACGGGGCGTGCTTGAGGTAATTAATGAGGTATTGAGGGAGGTGGGTGTTGAGGTGAGCATGGGTGAGGATTAGGATTAAGGAGCTCGTCATTAGGGATTTCAGGGGCTTTAGTAATGAGCATAGGATCACCTTTGGTGATGGTATTAACGTAATCCATGGCCCCGTGGGATCCGGTAAAACAAGCATAATACAGGCCATTGAGTACGCCTTGTATGGTACACAGCTTGAGGTTAAGGAGAGGATATCCAAATTGGTCGATTTAATTAATGAGGAGGCTGATGAGACGACGATTAGGCTAACACTTAGTGATGGCTCTAGCGTAACTAGGGCATTAAGAAGGAGTGGTGACTCTGCGAGGGAGACCGTAAGGGCTATCATTGATTCGGTGGTTATTAAGGGTGAGGATGCTGATAGGAGAATTATCGAGCTGCTGGGTATCGACGATGATGATTTCGAGAGGTTTGTCTTGGTTACACATAGGACTCTTGAGGCATTGGTCTACGGTAGCATTGTAAGGAGAAGTATCTTAATTGATAAGTTGTTTGGTCTCGAGATCCTTGATAATCTCAATAAGTCGTTACCCATGACCCAGATTGAGAGGTTGATTACAGAGCTTAGGCAGAGGTTGGCTAGTATTAAGGAGCTTCCTGAGATAACGAGCAAGTATGGATCCATTGAGAGGGCTAGGGAGAAGATGAGCGAGCTTAGGGCTGAGATAGATAGGTTGAGGGGCGAGGAGGAGGAGTTGAGCAAGGCATACAATGAGTTATTACTCAAGAGGAATGAATTACTAAAGGGTTTGAGGGGTGTTGAGGAGGTTTATAGTAACTACATAGCCACTAGATTGAGGAGGGAGGGTATCGAGGAGGAGTTGAGCAAGGCCAATGTGAGGGACATTAATGAAACAAGCATTAGGTTAAGGCTTGAAAGGCTGAGGGACGCGCTTATTGAGAGGCTTGAGGAATTCGCATTAGTTAAGGATGCTGAGGAACTGGAGAAATTGGTTATAACGAACGATAACCTTGCCGATGCCTTAGAACGTTTATACACGGCGTTTGAGAACCTGGTTAAACTAAGGGATAAGCTCACCGAGGATAAGGATTACTTAGGTAGGGTTCGCCAGGACCTCGAGTTACAGGCCGAGTCTGAGAAGGCATCCTTGAGGGAGCTTGAGGGGAGGCTTGCCCAGGAGGAGGGTAGGGTTAGGGAGTATAGGGACTTGGTTAGTAAGTATGGTGAGCCTGAGAGGATTAGGAGAGAGCTTGAGGAATTGAGAGCAAAACTAGAGAAGATAAATGCTGAGGAGGGATTTAGGTCATCATTATTGAATGTCCTTCAATACATATTGACAACACATACAGATAAGTGCCCTGTATGCGGTAAGCCATTGAGTGACGAGGATTACGAAACGATATCGAGAAGGATTAAAGAGTTATCATCTAAGGAGGGTATGGAGAGCATCGATAATATTAGGGATAGAATTAATGAGTTAGAGAAGGTTTTGATGAGGGTGGAATCCTTACGTGCAATAGTCGATGATTATGAAGCAACGGTTGAGAGGGCGCGTGAGGTTAAATCAAGACTCGAGGCCTTAATCACTAGGTTGGAGACTATTGATAGCTCCATTAGGGATTTAGATAAGAGAATACAGACGCTTATGCGGTTCATTAATGAGTTTAGAGATGAGATTGATGATGTTGATAAAGCAATATCCTACCTTAAGAAGTATAGGGAGCTTGAGAAGTTGAGGGCGCAGGAGGATGAGCTTAAGAAACAACTTGCAAGCCTCGGTTTAGATACGAACACCGTTGTTAAGCTCGAGGATGACATTAAGTATATCAGCGACAAATTAACCCAGGTTAGGAATAAATTAAGTGAAGACTCGGCGGAGCTCAGTAGGTTGGAGTTGATATTGTCGAGGGTTGGTTTGGATAAGGAGGATCCATCGACCCTTAGGAGGAGACTTGATTTCCTGGAGGAGTTCTATAATAAGCTTGGTAGGATTAGGGCTGGGATTAGGGATGTTCAGGCTAGGGTTAGGGATGAGATGATAAAACTCGTTCGTGACAATGTAGGACCAATTTTCAAGACCCTATACCCATACGAGGACCTTGAAGGTGCTGGTATCGAGGTTACGGTTAGGGATAGGGGCGTGGTTGGTGTCGTTAGTGAATACACGCTCTATGCCTTCAGACCAGGTGGTAGGAAGGTCACGGTGTCGAGATTAAGCGATGGACAGAGACTAACGATAGCCCTGTCATTCCTACTAAGCGTCTATAGGGCGACTAACCACAACATAGACTTCCTACTCATGGATGAGCCAATACCCTATGTCGATCAAAACATTAGGAGGGCCTTTGCATCGTTGTTGGTTAGGTTGATTAAGGAGGGCTTAGTTGGTCAGGTAATAATTACCACGCAATCCGAGGATTTGAGGAATGATGTGGTGAATGCAGCAAGGGATGCCGGTATTAATTGTAGGGTTGTTAGGCTTGTGAAGGAGGGCAATGAACGTAAGATCGTGCAGGAGCCATAATGGTATAATTAAAACAGGTAATAGACAGACTTATTAATGCATACCGATCACATAACTCGATGGAGGGAATATTCGTTGCGCTGGCAATACCATTCAAAAATGGTAGGCTTGATGTGGAATCCCTGGTGAGGCATGTTGAGTCGTTAACGAAGGCTGGGGTTGATGGTTTTTACCCATTTGGCACAACGAGTCAGGGTCCGTATTTAACAATCGATGAGAGGAGGGAGGTTCTCGAGGTAATCATGAGTCATACGAATAAGCAGTTGATTGTTCATGTGTTCTCCTTTGATTGGGGTGATGTTGTTGAGACCGTTAGGCTTGCGGAGAGGTTTGGTGCTGTTGCTATATCCTCAATACCACCAATATACTACAAACCAGACTACGAAACCCTAAGGAGGTACTACTCAAAGCTCTCTGAGCTCACGAAACTACCAATCTTTATATACAATATACCACAGAACACGGGCTTTAACGTAACACCCGACCTGGTGGCTAGGTTAATAAGCGATGGCGTTAGGATAGTTGGCGTTAAGGATAGTACCGGGGATATAACGCAAATAATGGGTCACGTGAGGCTGGGAATAACAGTACTTAATGGCGCCGATTCCACAATATTACCAGCGCTAATGGTTGGGGCTAAGGGGTGCATATCGGCCATGGCTAACGTACTCCCTGAGGTGATGAGAGAGATGTTTGATGATTTCAAGGCAGGTAAGCTTCAGTCTGCGGTTGAGAGGCAGGATTTGATTGCCAGGGTTAGGGAGTTGATTAGGGATTACCCAGGTGTTGATGCGTATTATAAGCTTGTCCACCTACTGCGTTATGACTTTGGCACGGTAAAGGAGCCATACCTAAGATCGTTGAGTGATGAGGAGGTTCAGAAGTTGAGGGATGGATTGGTTAGGCTTGGGTTAAAGCCGAGGTTATAACTCAAATTCATATATACTTCCTTCTTAGTTAGTATTAACCCTGTGTATGGCTGAATCACTGATTAGCAAGCCTGGGGTTAGGGCATTGGGTGTAGCCGAGAGTTTTAGGCTTGGTTCTCCATACTCCGTATTGGTGGGTGTGGTTATGAGGAGTGACGGCGTGATAGATGGGGTGTCCTTGGGTAGGACCACGGTTGGTGGTCTGGACGCCACGGAATCCATAGTGAGGCTCTATGAATCGCTTGGTAGGAATGACATTCAATTCCTAATGATCGATGGGTGCATAATATCGTGGTATAACATAATCGATCTCGAGGAATTAGCAAGAAAGCTCAACATACCAATCCTATGCCTAGCGTTTGAAGAGCCCGAGGGTGATGTAATCAATGCGTTAAGAAAGTTATTCCCTAATGATTCCGATATAAGGATCGCACTTTATGAGAAGTTGGGAAAGCCGAAGGAGATATTACTGCCTGGTAATGTGAGGTTGTATGCAAGGTTCGTAAATATTGATTATAGGACCGCGAAAACCTTAATCAAGAAATTCCTTAAGGAGGGCAAAAGACCCGAACCAATAAGGATAGCCAGGTTGATAGCCAATGCTGTGCTTAACTACGGCATTATAGTTCAAAGAACTTGAACCCTCTTACCACTTAAATAAGATATCGCAACCTCCAGGTAAGCTATGAAAACAAGCAGTAGAGAAGCCGCGACTAACACGTGACTCGCTAGGAAGTATAGGGCCCTCAGCAATGCCGAGATGAACAATAACGTGGGTATCTCATAACCAACAACACCATAAAACCTCATTGAAAACCATAAAATACCTGGTATTAGCATTGGTATGCAAAGCACGGACATTATTACGGCAATGAAGCCAATGAACAGTAAGTGAAGAACATCAAACACGGACACGCCAATTAGCGATAGGATAACCGCCATTACCAAAGTAACTCTAGCCAGTGAGGAACCCACAGGATATGCCCTAGAGTATATGGTCTTAAACCCAGGTCCAAAACCCCTAGGTACACCAATCACCACAAACGTGAGTAGGGACAACAATGCAACAGTTATAAAGTTCCTTATGAAATACGTCATTATGGGCAGCGCCACAGCATAGACCAGGTCTATTGCATACCAGGGTCTCTGTCTACCCTCAACACGCCTAACTAGGCTTACAATTGATGCTATGGGAAACGTTACTAACCCCAACCCACCTGTGTAAACAGCCACGGCAAAACTAACAAGCCCACTTAGGAAGAAGGTGTTGGGCCAATAAAGGGGTATCCTACCTAAGCCTCCTTTAATTAATAGCAATATGTAGTACACGGCAAAGGCCAGTCCCCAAACCCAGTTAAACCATAAGCCAAGAACATAGGTAATAAACCAGACAAGGGAAAGGGCGCCCAGAAGTAACGATGCGAATGGGCTGGGCATAACCCTCGTAAACCCTGGATGCTGACTAAACATAATGCCCACGTAAAACAGCACCAAGCCACCAAGCATCAAGTCGCCATGGAGTAGGCTACGGCGAAGCACCAGCACAACGAGCCCTATAATGAATGATGCAAATGACGCAATAAGCAGCGCCTGTGAAACCCTCATCTGATAAACAAACCACCGCCTATAGGTGTCCTGGGTCAACTCATTAAACAATCCACCCAGGAATAACCTAACCACCCTACTCACTGCTACACACCACTTCCGACCTAACCTCCAACGCCTTATTAAGTATGTTCCTCAATGCATCTCTCGCGTTTTGATTAATATCCAGCCTATTGAGACAATCGAGGATATACCTAACAATGGTTTCAGAGGGTTCCATACCACATTGAGAACCAAGGCAGAAGATACAGTATAGGAAGCTACCCTCCACCTGGGTGCAAACCTTAGACGCCTCATTGAGTATGCGACCAGCATCCTCATTACTCAACCTGAGGAACCACGTACCATACTTCCTACTCAAGTACGCCGAGCACTCAAACTCATCATACAACGCAACACATCTCCTCAACTCATTCATCGCATCAACAATGTAAATCAACATCCAAACCTCAACACCATTCATTGCCTTATCTATTTTTAATGATTATTGCAACATAACAGGTAGACATAGCATTAAGTTTTGGTCATACCGGGTTCAATTCATCATGAACTCAGCAGCGTCCTAGACCTAATCACCACAAAAACAAACCCAACCCAGCTAATAAAGTTGTTTCCCTGGGCAACTACAATAAAACATTAAAACATTAAATAAGTGGAGGACGCATTTCCTCAATGAAGGGGACTATCCTCATTATCGCCATAACCGCAATTACAGCAATATCGGCCGCATTTGCAGTAATGTACTTAGTAACTCCGAAGCCCAATGTAGTAATCATGGCTAAACCATATAGCGATTTTAAAATCTGCGTTAGAACCCCATCTGGTCTAACAACAATAGTAGTGTCTCCACGCGCTATACTTGAGGAGGGGCCGTTAGCCGGTGACGTTAAAGTTGGTTACTCCTGGCGTACATACTATGTAAAGACCTTGTTACCTAACGGCACGGTTATCACAGTCATGGTTAAACTACAATTAGTCAAGCTCCAGGTCGATAGCTCCAGTGCTTATGTGCCGCCAGGCTTCTTACTGCCGCTTAATGCCAGTATTTCCTCTGATAATATACTTAGTACTCCCT